>Ga0172378_10000010_pt1 | contig 145098 bp, 110 predicted proteins | sample GrowelOW332metaG_FD_119755 | JGI IMG/M metagenome (GOLD analysis project Ga0172378, IMG submission 119755) | Groundwater microbial communities from an aquifer near a municipal landfill in Southern Ontario, Canada - Pumphouse #3_1 metaG | ecosystem: Environmental > Aquatic > Deep subsurface >... | reverse complement strand
GTATCCAAATAGTGATTTAATATGCTGGCTACATATATAAGTATGAGAAGAACAACCGTTTGCGCTATTGGACAAATAATATTGGATGAACTAAAGAGCAGGTAAGTAACAATAAACTCAATAATCAATAATCCAATTAGGGCTATAGCGGAAAATTGTGGTTTTAAGAGTTTAAAAAGAAACCATAAACCAATTAGTAATATGATTTCAACAAGTAAATATAGCCAAAGATTGAGTTCTTTCAAATAACTATCAGTTAAAACCATATCAATGAAGTTTGCTTGAATCTCTACTCCGGGGGTCCATTCTCCTCCGTAAGGAGTAGGAAATTTATCGTGCAATTCATCAATTGTTGCTCCCACTAAAACGATTTTATCTTTCAGGATACCACTTTCTATAATGTCGTACAATTCATTTAATTCTGCTCCTTGGTAACCAGGCATAAAAAAGGTTGAATCATCTAAAACAGAAGCATAGGATACTGATGGATATGTCCCTGAAGGTCCTCGAAAATTGATAAGAGCTTTGTTCTTGTCAATAATAGGAATGCTTTTATCGGTTAAATGTAAAGTCCGATCAGCAACTTTTATATGATCAGCGTAGGTGCTTTGATATACTCTCAAATTAGCCAGGGACGCAATACCCAGGCTGTATAGTTTACTTTGATCAAATTCTTCAAATAGGGTATACTTACGGATAAATCCATCTGGTTCAGCACCCATATTTACAATTCCCCAAGGTAAATTATAATCTAATATAGCATTAATGGGAGGTATCATCTGAGTTGGTTCTCCCGGATGTTGAGAAGGCAACACCTTTCCAGCAAAAATTACATTTTGATATTTAGCAGCTGTTTTTGCTAAGCGAAGATCACTTTCCGGGAAGGAATTTTCGGTGAATTCTACATCGAATATAATCTGTTTAACGCCAGCTTTGTTCAAATTTTCTATCAACTTGGAATGATAGTCCCTGGGAAAAGGCCAAGTTTCATCTAAAGCACTAAAACTAGCATCATCGATAGCTATAATAGCGATATTATCGGTGGTTGGTAATTTACCTCTTATTCTAAATAGCATATCTTGAGCTTTGCATTCCAGATTTTTAAAGAACGGGAAAGCAAAGATTATTTTTACAATTATCAGGATAACAACCAGGAATATAATAGCTTTTCTAATTTTCATATAATCCTCTTATGAATAATTGAGCCCCGTCTGTCATTATTAACAGCTTTCTAACAAACGGGGCAATAAATTAATTAGCATTACTAAAACCGCTGAGTAAGCAGAACGCGCCAAATAAAATTATTGTAATCGTAAGCATTGGAATTGTTATTGTTGTAATCGGTTATAGCAATGTTTGTATTGATGCTTAATGATCTAAGGGGATAGGCTTCTACGCCTAAAGAATAGTAAAGATAATCTCTATCATTTTGAGCACCACTTGAACTAATAATTCGAAAATCAGTATAGGGATTAATTCTATCATTCCACAAACTGTAGGATGCACTCGCAAAGAAATTGCTTGTTTTACTTTTCTTACTCGTCAAATATAGTAGGTTTTCATTATTATTCAATGAGAAGGCAAATTTCAAAGTTAGAGGTATCTTCTGAAAACGGTTTAACATTGTTAGGTTAAGGCTATTATTGTCATTCTCTGTTAAATCGATATTTTCTTCTTCTACTATTTGGTAGCTATTATCTGATCCAATTTTATAGCTAATATCAAGTTGGGTAGGAACATAGGGAATTTGAGTTATATTATAGCCAATGCTGCAAATTAAGCTTTGTGATTTATTTTCGTACTTTTGGAAATCTGCATCAATATCCTTGTTCATTTCATTGTCACTTAAATTGTTATAATAAGACAATTTGAGATAAGGGATTTTAGGTACACGGAGAATGGATTGTAAATACCAGGAAGAAGTATTGTTGGTTTCACTTTTATGGCCCATCAAATTATCTTCTATCAAATTTATACCACCGCTTAAAATAAGATATCTGGAGATATTTAAATTATCGGTAAAAGAGATAACTCTGCTATCCCGCATTTGATATGTGGAGCCAAAAGAATTGAAAGAAGAGCCTGTTTCTGCATATTGGATATTAAATAGATTATTCCAAAAGTAAGTTCTGAAATAAGCAAGCCAAGCTATACTGGCCCGGCTAGGTAGAAAAGGAATCATATTTTTATTAATAATAAAAAGATCACTTAGATCCTGTGGATCAATGGGAATATCTTCACCTATATATTCTTCAATTTCTTCTTTAGAAAGAGCTCCAGGAATTATATTTGTATTCAACAAGGAGGTGGCAATTTCAGCTCCAAGTACTATATTCTGTTCAGGAATATTTAGCTGGGCATCAATTCCGATAACTGCATTTTCTTGCGCTTTGGTAGTATAATTTATACTCTTATTACCTTCGTCATCGGTAGTTTCATACATATAATATACACTATCAAGAGAGCTTACCTCATCTTTATGGTGAGAAAAATTTAATCCAAAGATGAATGAATTTTCGTCTCCTACTTGAAGTCTGGTAGCTAAGGCTTCCTGTTTAAAAGAACCAGATTTCTGGATTCCATCTTCAAAGAGATCAACATCTAACTCACTGGTAGTTTTACGGACAGTTTCTCCCTGTGTAACAGAAAATGAAACAGATTCGGTATGTAAACGAGTATATATTCCCCGGATATTTTGACCATTTATAGTTAATTGACTGAAAGTTGGAGCATAATCACCTGCGAATAAATCAACATGAGGAGAATTAACTCCAATTGTATAACGGTTTACAGGTTGACTTTTGGAATGCTCCAAGGAGGAAAGATAGATGTCTGCTTGTGCATTAAATTTGCCATAATTTGCGTAAAAATCTGCCCAGCTGGAAGCATTGCTTTTGGTATAGCCAGCAGCATTTTTATTAGAATAATCATAATAATTGGAAGCAAAATTCACGCTTCCTTGATAGGTTAATTTGTTAGATATCTTTCCGGAGGGTATAACTTCTGTTGACCAAATTTGTGAGTGAACGATATTTTTTTCTTTCTTAGCTCGAACCAAAGCTCTTACAATTCCGCTGGCTGGTTTTTCTTCTTTATATACAATCGTAGGAGGTATAATTTGAGAATTAGCAGTTACATTTTTACCTCCAACCCAAACCTCAATTGTTTTGGGATCAATTTCATCCGCTAAAGCAAAAAAGGAAACAACTAATAGATAACCATCTTCTGCAGCAACAATTGGATTATCCGTTAGAAGGACAAATCCAGGATCTGCTTCTCCATAAGCAATATCCGGTTCTAATATGTAGTTTGGAACAGTTTCATTCTGAGGTGGAAAGTATTCCTTATTGCCCTGTCTCAATTCTACTACGAAGTAATATTCTATCACATTGGTAGTTAAATATTTAGCTGGAAAAGTAGCAGTGAAGTATACAGAACCGGGGCTATCCTGTTTCATTTCTTCATTAAACCAATGATCTTGTTTATCAATTCTGTAAATAACCTTTATTTTATCTATATCGCTTAAACCTTGCTGTATTTCTACTTTTATATCGGTCTTTTGGTTAAATGTATAGGTTTGGGGACAAATGTGGACTAAAGATATAGCAAATATTTGAACAGTAAGAACCATCGATAACATAAGAAGCAAATAATGTTTAAACATCTTTATTCTCCTACCAAGTAATTTCTATATACTTAGTCTGTCCATTCGGGTCAATTACAGGAATACGCATTTTTTTATTTTCTTTACCCTGAGTTGATTCCAGCTCCGCTTGTTCAATTTCCTGAAGTTCTTCTTGAGTGCTATTATGAATTTGGAAACTACCATTAGCTTGAACTACAGCAGTATTTCCAGCTGTAATAGATTGCGTATCCTTATTCAATATTTTAAGCTCTACTTCACCTTCAGTAATGATAAATGTAGATTGGCCGAATTCATCGAATTTGGTAAAAAAGGCAGTTCCTTTAACCGAGGCAACTGTAGTAGGAGTAGCAACAGAAAAAGAACCTGTATTGGGTTTTATATTCGTAAATACACTTCCTTTATCTAATTCAATTTTTTTATCTAAGATCTTTTCGTTTTTTGTAGCAGTAATATAGACGATAGAATTAGAGAATATTTTTACTGTAGAGGAACCATCAATATATTTATATGCAGCAAAAGATTCACCGCCTGTACGGATCTCATCTTTGTTATATAAAAAATCACCTGTTTTATGAGGAACCACTTTTGCGGCTCTTCTTAAATTGACTTTACCTTTTGAGGCAGAGATCATAGCTATTGAATTGGCAGCAAATATGTTAATTGCTAATATTAGTGCCAAGGAAATTAAAAATAACCGTTTCATTTTTACCTCCCTCATTATTTCTTTAGCTCAACGGAGATATCTTGTCCCAGTAAAGCATCAATCAAGTTAATAGCTTCCTGACCACTGTAAGTTTTGCCCTCTATAACAACAACTCCTACAGGAAGATACCCTTGGGTGTGAATATTAATTAAGGTTGGATTTTGCAGCAGATCAAGATGCGCTTGAAATTCTGAAATACTATGGGCTGCTTCCTGTTCATCCACATATTGGAAAATGTACCAATTACTGGATAGGGAATTATTCTTGTTTCCTCTTGTTATTGGATTAAACTCATTGGCAAGGGCAGTAGTAACTTTCCAGGCATAATAATTGCTATCGGTAAAAGGCAAAAAGTCCGAAAAGCCGCTGCACTCATTTTTCCCAGTAGGGGTTTCATAAAATAGCGATCCTGTTCTTTCCACATTGTTAATTGTTGGAGGATTATTAGGTGCATATTCACGAATTATTAGCTTATAATCATTAAATCCGGTTATCTGAGAATTCCATAAAAAGCTGATCGGTAATCCACTAACTTTATCAGGATTTTGTCCTATTGGTCTTCCAGGTGCAAGTAAAGTAATATTTCCGGCATTGCGGATAATTATTTTAAATTCTGCAGAGGGTGAATTATCTGCTCCTTCCCAAGGAGTTTCAGAAAATTCTCGAACCCAAACCTTAAATTTGAGTTCTCCATCGGGAAAATATCCTGCCATAACAGCAGATTTCAAAGTTGAGCTGGCATCTAATATATCTTCTACTGAAATACTTGTACTGCCACTTTTGAATTCGAAATTGAGCATTGGTTCATCAGTAATCAAATCCCGATTATTAAGTGTGCAATAACCCAAAGTAAAATCCTCCCTGGAACAGAAAATAGTATTTGCTAAAAGAAGATTATTCCAATAAAGAGCAACTTTCAGGTCTATTCTGCAGGGAGTTGTGTTCAGATTTTTAATCATTAAAGTAGTTAAAATTGGTTGCAAATCAGGTTGTGTTGGATCAAAACTAGCAGTGCTCAAGCTGTTTATTCTAATTGAACTTGGAACGAAATTAACTTCAAAATTAGCTTGTGCGTTAGCAAAAACCGGTAGCAACGCAATAATCACTATAATATATATCAAGCGTTTCATTTTAAACCTCCATACTTGATAGTAATATCTATTATATTCTTTAATAAATCCTGGAAAGACATTCCAGCTGCCTTAGCTGCCATCGGAGTTAACGATAGAGAGGTCATTCCAGGAAGTGTGTTTACTTCTAAGAAATAAGGTTTCAGGTCATCATAGCGGAAATCAATTCTGGCATAACCGCTTAACCCAAAAGCCTTCCATAGCCTGATTGCGTAAAGTTGTAGAAGCTTAGCAACTGTATCATCAATTTGGGCAGGTGCTTCGTAATGGGTTTTCCCTGATGTGTATTTATTGGTGTAATCATACCAGCCCTCAAGGGGTTTGATTTCGACAACAGGATATGCTTCTCCATCAATAATCGTTACGGTTAATTCCCTACCAGGGATATATTCTTCCAATAAAACATTAGGAGAATACTTAAAAGCGTTTTGTACTGCAGATTTTAAATCTTCCAAATATCCACTCTACTTATTCCTACCGAAGAACCAGCATCATTAGGTTTTACAATAATTGGAAGTCCTAATTGATTGGAAAATCCCGAATAATCTTCAGGGTCTTGATAATCCACCAGAAGGTCTTCTCGCAACAAAATGTATCTGGGAACTGGAATTCCTTCTGCTATAGCAATCAGCTTGGAAATGTATTTATCCATACTGATACAACTGGCTTTGAAATTTGAACCGGTATACTTTATACCGGCCATAGATAGCGTTGCTTGTAATTCGCCATTTTCTCCACTGCCTCCATGTAAACCATTAAAGACAAGCAAAGGATGTTCATTTTGGATAGCAGTTATAAAATTAGATAAAACTGGATAATTCGCAGGGTCTATTTCTGAAACAATATATCCCATAGTTTTTAAAGCTGTAGCAACTTCCGAACCGCTAACTAAGGATATTTCTCTTTCTGGAGAAGTACCTCCTTTTAAAACAACAATCTTTTCCATCTTACCTCATAACTATTTAAATTAATAGAGTAATCCATATTATATCCTATAATGTAGTACGAATTTGAAAAAATACCTTTAATTGTAAATCCATAGCCGCTTTGAATCTAGCAATATCAGAAACATTAGCTCCACAAAAATCCAGTTCTTCCAGATTTTCCTGTTTTAGAAATTCGATCAATTTTACTGTGTGTAAGCTGCTTGCACCTTTTTTTAAAGCTTCAATCTCGGTAGCGCGGAAAATAGTATATGCCTTAGCGCAGTCTTGTAAGATAATATTGCTGCTGACGATTCTACCATCTTTTTTTAAATTTAGTTGTCGTAAAATTCCAGCAGTATGCAGAATGCGGATAAAATCTGCTAGGTCTTGGTAGCTTAAACCTGGCTGCCATCTTTTTTTTACATTCATAAGTTTCATTAGATGAATAAATTCTTCTATATTCATTTCTTCTTCGAAGGTATAATCTTGTTTTTCCGCCAGTGTAATTTTCTTACGTTCATCAGAAAGAGGGATTATATTATTCTGGAAATTATGAATAAAAGTGTAGGATGGAATAGCTTGCATATTATTCCAAAGAAAACCTCTAACATCATAAGTTTCAGGGGATAATATGTGGCGGATTACTTTATAACGACAGGAAAGATATTTGGCAATTGTCTGAGTAATTTGTAAAGCATCCAATAATCTTCTTGCTGGAGCAGAATTATCTTCCAGCCAAAGATTTAACCCCTGATAATAAGATAAAAGAGGATGTTTACATATTTTACGACCAAACACTTTCTTTTCATAAAGAGGTAGGCAAGAAACTACACTTTCGCCTTTGTAACATACAAGATGATAAGGTTTTAGATCAGAAATATCAGCTACTGTTTGCATAAAATCTGGATTATTCCAAACATTCAAAGAACTCTTGCACAAGAAAGAAGGTTGGGTTAATTCAATTTCAATCATTAGATGTAAGAACCAATAGTGCTTAATAATTCTTTTAGATGAAAAGGTTTGATAATATAATCGGATGCTCCATCTATTATGGATTGGTAAGCAGAATCTACAGTAGGGTATCCGGTCATAATCAAACAAAATATCTTGGGATCTCTTTCCAGCAATATTTTCATTAACTCCAATCCATCCATCCCTGGCATCATATAATCTATAATAGCCATTTGATATTTACCCGGTTCAAATTTCTCCAAAGCATAATCTGCATCCTCAGCTAAGTCGACCTCATATCCATGGTTCGATAAATATTCTCCAATTACTTCGCGTAGTAATCTATCATCATCCACCAATAGAATTCGAGGTCTCATAAAAACTCCTATCTATATAATATTAACCCATAACATCAAATATAATCAAATCCTTAAAATAGTCAATATAAAAATGAAAAAAGGTTGGATCTATCCATAAAGATTGTACTCTTAACGGACGAAAAGAGTATAGGATGAATAATGTTATTCAATTGTGTTAAGGCATAGAAAGAAAAGAGCTAATAAAGTTAATTATCCCTGGGAAAAAACAAAAACCGATTAACTCTTCCCAAACTTCTATATTTATGCTATCTTCAAACCTATTGTGAAAAATAACTCAATCCTGCAAGCTTTTCCCATTTTGCAATTAGCAATCTTAATCCATAATAACATCACTATCTTGCTATTTTGCTTTTTTATAGTTGACATATTTAGGCATTTATATTTTAAGGAATTGTATTATAAATCGTGAGGTGAGTATGAAAGGAAAAGTTAAATGGTTTAACAAGAATAAAGGTTATGGCTTTATTATTACTGAAGACAACAAGGAATACTTTGTCCACTGGAAATCTATAGTTACTAATTCACCAAGAGAATTGAAGGTACTAGAACAAGATGAATTGGTTACTTTTGATCTAATGGAAACTGATAAAGGTATTCAAGCAATTAACATCATTAGGGTTAATCCCTAAGAGTTAATTACCTAACTTTTTCAAGGGTAATGGCAAAACAGCCCTTACCCTTTTTTTTACTAATGCCTTATCTTCCCATAAATAAATCAGACCTGAAACAACGAGGTTGGAATTCTTTAGATATCATCCTAATTAGTGGAGATGCTTATATTGACCACCCCAGTTTTGCTGCAGCAATTATTGGCCGTACTTTAGAAGCTGCAGGTTTTAGAGTAGGGATAATTGCTCAACCAGATTGGAAAAATGATTCGAGTTTTCAAGTTTTAGGGAAGCCAAATCTATTTTTTGGTATCACTGCAGGTAATATGGATTCTATGGTAAATCATTATACTGCACAAAGAAAATTGCGAAATGATGATGCCTACACTCCAAATGGAGAGATCGGAAAACGTCCTGACCGAGCAACTATTATATATACCAATATTTTAAAGCGGCTTTTTAAAGGTGTGCCAATTGTAATTGGAGGTATTGAAGCATCCTTGCGTAGAATTGCACATTACGATTTTTGGCAAGATAAAGTTCGGAAAAGTATTCTGGCAGACAGTAAAGCAGATATTTTAATTTACGGAATGGGGGAGAAACCAATAACTGAATTGGCTATGTTATTAAAGAAAGGCAAAACAATAGATGAAATACAAAATTTAACTTCCAGTGTTGTTTTTTCTGCTACAAATCCATCTCCTGAAGATGTTGTATTACCAGATGCCGAAATATGTACTGATAAAAATACTTTTTATCAAATGACCAAGATCTTTGAAAAGAACTACGAAACAAAGGTTATTTACCAAAAAACAGCTGGCAGATGGTTGAAACATAATCTTCCTGCAAAACCCCTAACTACAGAAGAAATGGATGCTATTTATGCTTTACCCTTTGAATATAAAGCGCATCCTATTTATGATGGGCATAAAATTCCCGCATATGAACAAATAAAGGATTCCCTAACATCTCATCGCGGTTGTTATGGTGGTTGTAATTTTTGTGCCATTGCTTGCCATCAGGGACGCAGAATTCAATCCAGATCAGAAAATTCACTTCTTAAGGAAGCACAAAAACATAAAGGCACAATTTCCGATGTGGGGGGCCCTACTGCCAATATGTATGCTTCTTACTGCGGTTTGAATTTTCCGGATAGCTGTCCAAGGAGTTCCTGTTTGGTTCCCCAAATTTGTCCCAATTTGCGTATAAATCATTCTCTTCAGCTTGATGTTTTAGAGAAAATAACTAATTTACCTAATATTAAATATGTTTTTATTGCTTCTGGAATTAGGTATGATATGGCAGTAAACGACGATAAATACATCGAAACAATTGCCATAAAATATACAGGCGGACGGTTAAAACTAGCTCCTGAACATTCTGTTCCCAAAGTTTTACGCTTAATGGGAAAACCAAATATTGATTCCTTCGAAAAGTTTTGCAAGAAATTTTATTCCTTCACCAAAAAAGCCGGATTGAAAAGGAAAATCGTTCCGTATCTTATTATTGGCCATCCAGGGACTACTATGGAAGATACATATCAGCTTCGTAACTGGCTGATTAGGAATAAATTAGTTGTTGAACAAGTACAGGAGTTTACTCCTACACCGATGAGTATTTCCACTTGTATGTTTTATACGGGATTAGATTATTATACAGGAGAACCCATCCATATTCCTAAGCCATCTGAAATACGTAAGCAAAAGAATATAATTGTAGCTAAATATAGGCATTAAGTTAATGTATAACATTACATTATGATAGTTAGTTCATTAATAGATAAAATGATAATAGATATTTATCCACCAAGCCTAAGCCGTAGCTAAAGTTTTTTTAGCTCATGGGTTGCTGATTATCGACCTTGTAAATAACCTTGAGAATTGGTTTCATAGCATTAATATCTTATAACGGATAGGAATTTACTACCCCACCATATCCCATTTGTTTATATTAAGTTAACCTTGATTTATCTTTACTACACAGCGTTATGTAGACGATAATTATCCGATATCTATCCCTTATGCGATAAGGGAAGTATAAGGGAAGTATAAGGGAAGCTATATGGCAAGATAAAAGGGGGAAAAAGGGGTGAGTTTTAGGGCTTAGAAAACAGTAAGAATAATGGATTTATAACTTATTATATAACAAGAGGTTGTAAATCATAAATAATATAAGAAAGTACTTGACAATAAACTCATATCATATACTGTGGCAACAAATTAAGGATATATTACTTAGAGCTTAACGCTTTTCTGCTAACCAATCCTTATTATTATTTGTAAAACTATAGGAGACAATATATTATGCAAAGTTCAACTTATACAGCCAGCAATATTAAAGTGCTGAAAGGTCTGGAAGCAGTTCGAAAACGCCCTGCAATGTATATTGGAGGAACCGGTGAACGAGGATTGCATCATCTTGTATATGAGGTAATTGATAATTCCATAGATGAAGCAATGGCAGGTTTCTGCGATGAAATTATTTGCACAATTACGAACGAAGGACATATTAGAGTAGAAGATAATGGGCGTGGAATTCCTGTTGATATTCAAAAAGATTTAGGAGTTCCAGCCGTGCAAGTAGTTTTAACAGTTTTGCATGCGGGTGGTAAATTCGATGATAAGAGCTACAAAGTTTCTGGAGGTTTACATGGTGTAGGTGTATCGGTAGTGAATGCCCTTTCAGAATTTTTGGAAGTTAATATTCATAAAGAAGGCAAAGAATACTATATGCGTTTTGAACGGGGTAAACCTGTAACGGAATTACAAATATTAGGAGACAGCAAAAAGTCCGGAACAATAGTAACCTTCCATCCTGATCCACTTATTTTTGAAACTACAGAATTCAGTTTTGATTATCTTACCACTCGCTTAAGAGAGCTTGCTTTCTTGAATTGTGGAGTGCGTATTATTTTAAAAGATGAGCGAAGCGGTCGTCTCCACGATTTTAAGTATGATGGTGGAATAAAAAGTTTTGTGGAATATTTGAATCAGAACAAAAAACCTCTTACCCCCAATACGATATACCTCTCCAATGTGAAAGAGGGTATGGAATTTGAAGTAGCGCTACAATATAATGAAGGTTACCAAGAAAATATCTTCAGTTTTGCCAATAATATCAACACTACTGAAGGTGGAACTCATTTAAGCGGATTTAAAAGTGGTCTTACTCGTGCAGTTAATACTTATATAAAAAATGCTGATTTGCTTAAGAATGAAAAGGTTAGTCCATCTGGAGAAGATATTCGAGAAGGCCTTACGGCAGTAATTTCGATTAAGATTGCCAATCCTCAGTTTGAGGGACAAACTAAAACCAAGCTCCAAAATTCTGAAGTAGAAGGAATTGTAAATAGCGCAGTCTATGAAAAACTTTTGGAATATTTTGAAGAACATCCTGCTGAAGCAAAAAATATTACAATGAAAAGTATATTAGCTGCACGCAGTAGAGAAGCCGCTCGTAAGGCACGTGAATTAACCAGGCGTAAATCTGTTTTAGAAAGTGGTTCTCTGCCTGGAAAACTTGCAGATTGTACTTTAAGCGATCCAGCAAAGACAGAACTATTTTTGGTTGAAGGTGATTCTGCAGGTGGAAGTGCAAAACAAGGTAGAGATCGTTCTTTTCAAGCTATTCTTCCTTTATGGGGAAAAATGCTAAATACGGAGAAAGCAAGAGTAGATAAAGTTTTGAATAATGACAAAATTCAGCCGATTATTTTAGCTTTGGGAGCGGGAATTGGACAGGATTTTGATGTGAGTAAACTTCGTTATCATAAAGTCATTATAATGGCCGATGCTGATGTAGATGGCTCTCATATTGCCACTTTACTTATGACCTTCTTCTATCGCTATATGCGGCCTGTAATTGAAGAAGGTAAACTTTATATTGCAATGCCCCCTCTGTTTTTGGTTCGTAAAGGGAAACAGAAAGTGTATGTTTATAACGAAGAAGAACGAGATGCTGCCATAAAGGAATTCGGAGAGAAAGGTGTGATTGTTCAACGCTATAAAGGATTAGGTGAAATGAATGCAGAACAGCTTTGGGAAACTACTCTCGATCCGGAAAACCGCAAGATGATTGCTATCAAAATGGATGATGCTATTGAAGCTGATAGAATGTTTACTATTTTAATGGGCGATGAAGTTGAACCTCGTAGGGAATTTATTCAAACAAACGCCCGTTATGTAAAAAATCTCGATATTTAAGGAGTTAAAATAGATGGCAGATACAACAAATATTATTCCAGTTCAAATCGAAGAACAACTGAAACAGGCATATTTAGATTATTCTATGAGCGTTATTGTTGCACGCGCTTTACCTGATATTCGCGATGGTTTAAAACCCTCTCAACGCAGAATTATCTATGCGATGCATGAACTTAATTTAACACCCGGAGGCCACTTTCGTAAATGTGCTAAAATAGCTGGTGACACAAGCGGTAATTATCATCCTCATGGAGAACAAGTTGTCTATCCTACTTTAGTGCGTTTGGCTCAGCCTTGGATAATGCGTTATCCTTTAATTGATGGACAAGGAAACTTTGGTTCTATTGATGGAGATCCACCTGCCGCAATGCGTTATACAGAAGCCCGTTTACAAAAAATAACAATGGAAATGCTTTCTGAACTGGAAAAGGATACAGTTGAATTTCGCAGTAATTATGATGAAACCAGACAAGAGCCAACAGTTTTTCCTTCCCGGTTTCCTAATTTATTAGTAAATGGTTCTTCAGGAATTGCTGTTGGTATGGCAACAAATATGCCACCTCATAATATTGGAGAAGTTTGCGAGGCAATTATTGCTTTAATAGATAATCCTGATTTGCAACCGCTGGATTTGCTTCAATACATAAAAGGTCCAGATTTCCCTACAGGTGGTTTCATTTTAGGAACAGAAGGTATTAAAGATTATTTTGAAACAGGTAGAGGAAGAATTATTATGCGCGGGGAAGCAGAAATTGATACTTTACCTAATGATTCAGAACAGATTATTATCCGTTCTATACCTTATCAATTAAGTACTACACAGCTCATTGATCGTATGGTTGAATTAGTAAAAGATAAAAGAATTGAAGGCATAAGTGATATCCGTGATGAATCTGGTCGGGATGGAATGCGCTTAGTTATCCAAGTAAAACGGAATCATGATGCTCAAGTTGTTCGTAATTTACTTTATAAACATACGCAATTACAGGCAACTTTTGGCGTTATTAATCTCTGTCTTATTGATGGTGTACCTCAAATAGTAAATATGAAAGAAATGTTACAAAATTTCATCGAATTCCGTCATGATGTGATTTTGCGGAGAACACTATTTGACCTGCGTAATGCTAAAGATCGTTTGCATATTTTAGAAGGATTTAAAATAGCGCTGGATAATCTGGATGCAGTGATAGCTACTATTAGAGCTTCACAAACTCCTGCAGATGCAAGTTCTGCTCTTCAAGAAAAATTTGGGCTCACTGAAATTCAAGCAAAAGCAATATTAGATATGCGTTTGCAACGGTTAACAGGTTTGGAAAGAGATAAAATCGAAATAGAATATCAAGAATTACTGATTACTATTGCCCGACTTACTGAACTGGTTGAACATAAAGAGCTACGAATGAACTTAATTAAAGAAGAAACGAGCGAAATACAGGATAAATTTGCAGATAAGCGTTTAACTACTATTATTCCAGCTCCTGCGGGTAGCTTCAATATGGAAGATTTAATTGCTGATGAAATGGTTGTAGTTACTATCACTCATGATGGTTATGTAAAACGTTTACCTGTTGATACTTATAAGGTTCAGGGAAGAGGAGGAAAGGGCTTAAGCGCTTCTAATCTAAAAGAAGAGGATTTTATTCAATACATCTTCGTAGCCAGTACCCATTCCTATATATTACTCTTTACAGATCATGGGATGTGTTATTGGCTAAAGGTTTTTGAAATACCTGAAGCTAGTAGAACTGCCAGAGGTAAGGCAATCGTGAATTTAGTAAATCTTGCCGAAGGTGATAGAATTAAAGCGTTTGTAACTCTTAAGGATTTTCATCCTGAACAAAATATTATTATGTGCACCCGTAAGGGACTGGTTAAAAAAACTCCTCTATCTGCTTTTTCGCATCCACGTTCTAATGGTATTAAAGCAATCAAATTAAGAGAAGAGGATGAATTGATTGATGCCAGAATTAGTGAATCTGGTGATGATATCCTTTTAGCTACTCATGAAGGAAAGTGCAATCGATTCAGTGAAAGTGAAATTCGGCTTGTGCGTCGTTTTTCACAAGGTGTGCGTGGAATTCGTTTGCGTAATGGTGATTATGTTATTTCTATGACAATTGCCACTGCTCAAGATCAACTTGAAAACGGTAATCCAAATGCTGCTACTATTTTAGCCATCAGCGAAAACGGTTATGGTAAGCGTAGTCCAATATCCAGCTATTCCTGTACCCGTCGTGGTTCTATGGGAGTTATAACTCTAAAAACCAATAAACGAAATGGCTATTTAGCATCATTAATGCTGACATATGATGATGACGATTTGATGATTATTACTCAAGGTGGAATGATTATTCGCCAAAAGGTTTCTGAAATTTCTGTAGTAGGGCGTAATACTTTGGGCGTAAAATTAATCAATCTTGCTCCCAATGATGTTGTTCGTGATATTTCTTTAATTCATTCCGAACCGGATGAAGAATCACTTGATAAAGAAGTGGAAACTTTCAAAGCAAAAGCTCCCTTCAAATTTGAAGAGAAAGCTGCTACGGACGAGGAAGATTATGAAGAAGAAGATGAAGAAATGGATGTGATTGACGAATTAGAAGAAGAAGACCTTGATAATGAAGAGGATAACGAATAGACTAATAAAAATGATATTACCGGCAGTAATTTTATTACTGCCGGTAGCTTGTTCTGTAAATCAATTTGTTCCTGCAGAGGGAGTTTTGAGTGAAGATAACTATGCTATTATCAGGTCAGATACTCTATTGATAATTGTGAGACCTCAGAATTATCCAGGTAGTTATCAGGAAATCAATAGCCGTTTCTTTCCCCTATATTTCAAAGTGAAAAATACTTCCAGCCATAAGATACATCTTAATCAGAGTTCTTTTAGCATCCTATGCAATGAGAAACAATATGATTCTATTCCCTTAGATTATGTTCTGGCAGATTTAGAACGACGAATATTGCTGAAACAATTCAGCGATCCTTTTGCTCCGCAAGTTACCAATTTCGGTATTACCTATAAAGAGAAAGAACAGGAAATGTACTATGAACTTGTAAATAATGCCTTTAGTTTTGGTGACATCTTGCCTGGAGCAATAAAAGAGGGTTATCTTTTTTATAATCGAGAAATAGCTTCTGCTAAAAGATTCACTATAGATATACTGGGAAACACAATCTGCTTTGTAAAGTAATCGATATTTTTCGCTATAAAATTAGCGGTATTCATATATCATCCATCCTTCTTTACCCAATCCTAAAAAAATATAGTCATTTGCCAAGTCAATATCATAAACTGGTACAGTTAAAAAGATATTATTCAGTTCTTCGGTTTTAAGCGGATTGGTTACATCCATAATTTTTACTCCACCTCTTCCCAAGGCTATAAAAAGGCGGTTATCTTTCATTGCCAGATTTAATATTTCATTAGTCATTCTTATCTGACTGATAAGCACGGGTTTTTTGGGGTCATACACATTAAAGGCCATCAGATTTTTCCCTGCGCCTATCCAAATTGTGTTTCCATATTTAACTAAACAGGAAGCATCTACAATTTCGTAATTTACCCCTAAAGAAACTGGATAGGATTGGTCACTAATATCAACAGCAACTAACCCAAAATCGTTGAGAGCAAAGATATATGGGTACGCAGCTACGAAATCTTTGATTCCCCATTTTTCAGAAAAAGTAGATAAAATTTCGCGTGTGCTTCCACTGCCAATATTGATAATATCAATACCTTTATAACGGTCTGCCACATATAAAGTTGCACCTTCTCGAGTTAATTTTTCTCCTAAAATTGTCTGAGGAAAGAAGATTCGGGAACCAGTATATAAGCTATCTACCAAAATTACTTGATTTGTAGGTTCGCTGGATGCTACATAGATATATTTTCCAGCAAGTGTTTCAACATCTTCAATAGGAAATGTGGAAAAGTAAGCAGCTTCAAGTTTAGGTTGCCAGGCATTAAAAATTGAGTAAATCCAAATATAATTATGACTATTGGTATAAAGCAAATCATTATCAAATTGGATAGAATATGCTTGGGAGGATTTAACATAAGCCAGTTGATACAGAAATTTGTTATCTATCGCAAAAGCTGATAAACAGATTAATAAACAAATCGCACTTAAGAAGATGCGTTTCATCGCTCCTCCAGTAACCAGTGAATTATTTGTTTGGAGTTAATTCCTTCTGCCTGAGCTGCAAATGAAGGTAATATTCGATGCTGTAACACATTTATTGCTGATGCTTTAACATCTTCCTCTGCAGGAGTATATCTCCCATCTAAAGCAGCTCTTGCTTTTGCAGATAAAATTAGATATTGAGAAGCACGAGGCCCAGCTCCCCAAGCAACCCATTGTTTAATCTCTTTAGATGCTTCATCAGTATTGGGACGTGATTTTCTAACTAAATTTACTGCATATTTAAGAACATGATCACTTACAGGGAGAGAGCGAACTGCTTGTTGAAAAGAGATTATTTGCTCTCCAGAAAGCTGAGGTGAGATAGTAGGAATTTCCAAGCCGGTAGTACTTTCTGCAATTAAAAGTTCTTCTTCCATAGTAGGGTAATCTATATTGATGAAGAACATAAAACGGTCTAATTGCGCTTCCGGTAAGGGATAAGTACCTTCCTGTTCAATTGGATTTTGCGTTGCCATAACTAAAAAAGGTTTACTTAAAGGGCGGGTAACAGTTCCACTGGTAACAGCATATTCTTGCATTGCCTGTAATAAAGCAGCTTGGGTTTTGGGCGGAGTTCTGTTTATTTCGTCTGCCAAAATGATATTGGCAAAGATAGGTCCTTTAATATACTCAAAGCGTTTTTGTTCAGTTATCGGGTCATTAACCAAAATATCTGTTCCGGTGATATCTGAGGGCATAAGATCAGGGGTAAATTGAATGCGGCTGAAAGAAAGGGAGAGTGCTTTTGCTAAAGAAGAAATAAGTAAAGTTTTAGCAAGTCCGGGAACCCCTTCCAGTAAAATATGACCATTGGCAAAAAGAGCAATCAGGACATCTGTAAGAACTCTATCCTGCCCAATTATGACATTGTGAATTTCATTAAGTAATGCATCTTTTAAACTCTGCATCGAGTTTATATCTTGTATCATTTCTTCTTTAGTCATTTATTTTTTCTCCTTTAAAAACACTAATAAAAAGCTCTGGACCAAGAACAGCAAAAGCAATTATCCCCCATAAACTCATTAAGCCAGCTGTTAAAATATGTCCAAAAGCCATAATTGCTGAGGCAGTGGACTTTGTCAATCCAAATCCAATGCTGAAAATAATAATCATCATCCATTCATTACTGCCCAGCTGAGCCGGTGGCTGAGGAATAGCATAAGATAGATTTATAAGTGTGTAACCAAACAGAGTGATAGCGAAAGGATATAATATCCCGAAAGCACGAAAAAGCAAATAAAAATATGTTCCATCCATTAAAATTCCAAATGCCGTTAAGAGCAAAGCTAAAATAAGCTTCAAGGGTTGATGTTCAAAAATGTTGAGTTCTTCAATAAACATCTCTATAGCAGGATTGATTCTATCTTTTGCCTTTTGTGGAAGCCAGGAAAAGATAAAAGTGAGCATTTTTATCACCCATTCTTTCTGCCAGACAGAAGCCACTAAAATTGAAAAAGCTACAATAAACACTAACATCAATAGACATAATAAAATAATCATTGCTGTGCTTAGTTCTATAGTAGTAAAAGGAAGAACGATTATAATAAATAAAATTGCTAAGGTATCAAAAACCTTGTCCACAAAAACGGATGGAAGAGCTTTAGCATAAGGAATATCATAATTCTTTTTGATAAACCAACCGCGGGCAAAATCTCCTGCCCTGATAGGTATTAAATAGTTTAGTAAGTTTCCAGCCATAGAATATAGCCAAGTTCTACAAATTCCAGGGTTTGCTTGAGCGGGAAGTAATAATCGCCAGCGCAAAGAACGCAAAAAATAAGCGAAAAGATAAGCAAGAGAAGCAAAAATAACCCAATTATAATTAACTTTGGCAATCTGAGTTCTAATTTCGCTGATCGGTGTATAATATAACCAGGCAGCAAGTAATATTATGCCTACAATTAGCCCAATTATCAATGTATTACGGTTTTTATGTGTCATTAACCGTTATCCGGAGTGAACAGAAGATAATAATGATGTGCCCAGTGTTTTTTAAAACTAGGTGGTGCAGTTTTTTCCACAAAACCATAGGAAAGCATTCTCGATATAAAATCACTATTTTCTTCCTGATAATAGGAGAGAATAGAGAGTGGTTCTCTGTTTTTTTCCTGTATTTCCTGCTTTCCGACCAATTTTTTAAAAAAGAGTTCCTTTTTCATTCCGATATCAGGCCAGGGAGGACAATCAATATAACCTTCTTTTTGTAGTAACCACTTGTTTTGTTTCATCAGATATTTGATAGTAGCCAAATCAAGATGAGCAGGATGCAAATAAGGATATTTTTTGGGGGAATAATCCTTCATCTGCATTTTAAAACCTATTCCATCACGATTGGGAACGCAGATCAGAATTGCCTTTTTACATACTCTACAGAATTCAGCAAGGAAACTTCTAATATTTTGAGTAAACCAAAGCGCAGAAAAGTTGAAACCCAAATCAAAATGTTTATCCGGATAATCAAGTTTTACATATTCAGGGTTATATTTGATATCAATATGCAGGCGTAATTCTTGCCATAATTCATTGATTTTTGTAATTCTTTCCAGATCGTGATCTTCCAAGGAGACCTTTATTCCCTGTTTAGCTAAATTTACAAGGTTTATTCCGCTTACCCCAGTAAAACCAAAACAAGGTGTTTCCAACGCAGATTGAATATGATATACTTCACAAATAGAATCTAATAATTGGTTCAGGATAACTCGCTCGTAGGAAGAGCCCAATCCTTCATCAGGATTATCAAAATATTTAGCCCAATCGTTGATAATGGGAACGGCCATCAGTGCTTCTGGTAATCCTTTATTGTTATTTCAAATTCAGGAATAGTAAAATGAGGTTTTATACCTTCTCTTTCCATAATATCATAATATGCGGTTACATCGTAAAACCAGCTTTTGGATATAAGCTCAAAGCGGCTGATCCAAAGTTCATTTTTAAGCATTCTGGCAAGCTTTTCACCCCAAGCAAAAAATATCCTGTCAAAAGTTAAAACACCAGGGTAGTTTTTATTATGTAACTGACGGGAAATAAAATCTACCAAAGCCTGTAAACGAACTGGTTCACGATCTGCAATTGTAAGGGTTAAACCACTTTTCCATTCGTTAGTTGCCAAATAGACAAAAGCTTTTACCAAGGCATCAATGTGACATAGATGAATCCAAATCGGACGGTTAATTAATGGAAACATATATTTATCTACAAGCTTAACCAACTGATAAGGAAAACCAAAATCACCTTCTCCATAAGCAATACTGGGTCTAATAATAGATGCTTTCAGTCCATTTAATATTGCTCGGTTGATTATGCGTTCCGATTCAATTTTAGTGTAATGATAGTAGTTGTCAGGATTTTTCTCGGTTTCAGGTCCAGCAGGTAATTCTTGAGGGATAGCTCCAAAAACACCTACCGAGGAGCAATAAATCAATCTTGCTTCTTTTGCCAGACAGTATTCTACCATTTGTCCTGTACTATAAACATTGCTTCGTAAATATGTTTCTTTCGGGAATTTTCTTCCTCCGCGTAAAGCTCCAATATGTAAGATAGTATCAAATTCATTGGTAAAAAGAAATTCCTTTAAAGAAGCTGTGTCAGCAAGGTCTATTTCAATGATCCTAAGATCCTTTCCAAATTCAGAATATCGGTTTGGATGTGTTTGGGGACGCACTAATGCAGTTATGCTATAGTCAGGACAGGTATTCATTAATTCCCTTAAAACATTTCTACCAATGAAACCAGTGATACCAGTTATAAGAAGTCTATCCAAAAATCCTCTTTAGCAAACTATGTTTATGATGTTGGTGATGATGAGAATGATGAACTTCAACATATTCATAGGGGATATAATCTCCATTGTCAATACAGGAAGGATATAAATAAAAAAGCAGATTCGCAGTATGATTATCGATCACTTCCTCGATTTTATTTTTTGCTTCAAAATAAGAATAGTATTTTCCCCGTAAATGATCATCCGAAGCAATAAAATGTGTCCAACCCTTATTTACTAATATCCAGGCAGTGGATTTAACTTTTTCACCATACAGACCAAGTAAGCTCCCTGCACTAGTTTGTATATAAATGTTACGATGAATAAGGTCTTCAGCGCGTGAGGGCTTTTGCATAATACTCACATATCGTTCTGCGTGTGCCAAAATAGGTTTATAACCAGCTCGTAATAAGGGGTAGATGTTATTGTAAAAATCACTGGGTAGACCATTTAAGTCACTTTCCAAAAGGATATAATTGCTTTTACCCATAGTTAGATTATGTTGTTTTATATCAGATAGGATGCCGGGTTGCAAATATATTTCAAATCCAGGTTGCAAATCGATATCTATACCGGCTTTTATAACTTCATTAACTAGCAGGTTGAATTTATCATCGTATTCACTTCGCGTATATTGAAAATGTCCTCTAAAATAATGAGAAGTTAAGTAGGCTCTACTAATTCCCCCTTCTGCCATCAAAGATATCTGGCTGAGAGAATCGTCCAGTGATTTTGAACCGTCATCAATATTGGGTAATAAATGAGTATGAATATCTACCATTGCTTAAGGTAATCTTTCCTTAATCATAGCTACGAATTCTAACAAAACAGAATTATTGGGAAAGGGTTTAATTATCTTTGCGGTATCTTCCAACATATTCTCTACCATTTTACGTGCTTTATCAAAACCAAGTAAGCCAGTATATCCGGATTTTGAAACAGGAATATACTCATCATCTAAGCCATCGCTTCCCCGAGAGTAATCTGCTTCTATATCTTCAATCATTTGAAAGGCAATGCCTAAATTCACAGCATAAGTATTCATAATCTGACGAGTTTCTTCATCAGCATTACTAAGCAGGCAAGCTATATCTGCTGATGCTTGTAACAGGGAACCGACTTTCTTCATATCAATATAATTCAAGGTGTTAATTTTCATAACTTTATGACGACTGGAAAGTGCTACTACCTGCCCTCCAATCATACCATAACTTTTAGCTGCATTGGATAGAATTTGAATGGATTTTACTGCCTGTTCCGAATTTTGAAATTCTCCCAAAATTTCGAAAGCAAGAGAATATAGTGCATCTGCAGCTAAAATAGCTATGGCATTTCCATATTTTATATGCAAGGCAGGTTGACCTCTTCGCTGAGTTCTATTCATTATACAAGGAAGGTCATCATGAATTAAGCCGCCGTTATGCATCAATTCAATAGCTACCGCAGCTTTTACTGCATCTGGAAAGGCACGGTGTTTTTTAAAACTGGTAAGCATTTCAAACATAGAAAGAAGCAGGATAGGACGCCATCTTTTACCTCCGGGAATAACAGCTTCATACATAGCTTTTTTCAGGTTGGCAGCATATTCATCTTCGAATGATAATGCCTGTTCCAGTCCTTGATCAATAAACTCGAAACGTGTTTCAAAATACTTTTGTAAAAGCAAAGCACTCTCCCTTTTAAATATCACTTAGTTTAAAATAACTGTATTTTACTCTTCCTTTTTATATCGTACCATACTTTTGTCAAGTTTTTTCTCCCTTCAGTGAATTATAAGTGTACATATAATTGAAGTATGGAAGCTACCAATTAATGTAAAGCCTATAGGGTTTATCTATCCAAGGATTGTTATAGCTGGTTATCAACCCAAAATCCACTCATAATTGAGTTTTGCAAGTGTATGAGTGGATTATGAGTGACAACAAAAATTGCAATAAGTGAATAAAAAGAGTGATTCCTTTTTTATATCCTAAATCTTAATCTGAAAACCTATTGAGATGTTTCTTCCTGGCTCTGGAAATCCGTATTCGCATTGATAGTTTTCATCCAGGATATTTTCCATCCCAACAGACAGTTCTATTTGTTTATAGGGAATAGTAATAAGCAGATCGTGTTTCCAATAGGGATCCAGATTATGATATCTCCCCTCATCGTCTTGAGAGAGGCGTTCATCTCTAAAAGAGCTGTCGAAAATAAAACTAATATTGAAAGGTAGTTTGATTCGTTGTATTAATTCTACTGAATTCTTGGGTGTCTCCGTTAAATAATAATCACTATTTTCCTGATAGCTGAGATAAGCGTAATTTACACTCGATTGCCAAAATTTAAGCAAAGAGATGTCCATACCAATTTCTGCGCCTTGTGATTGAACTTTAAATATATTTTCATAGCGTCCCCAATACATATCAATGAGGTCTTTGGTATCGTTATAGTAAACACTGCAGTAAATTGAGAGTTTATTTTTTAGCAAGGCTTGATTGTGGCTTAGTTCTACTTTTATTGAGTGTTGTGGTTTCAAAGCAGGATTACCTTTACTTTCAGAATAAAGCTGTCTTAAAGTTGGCTGAGAAGTATTCCGTCCAATGGCAAAAGAGGTTTTACTATTAAAAGAGCTGTCGTAAGTAATTCCAACTGCTGGTTCCAATTGTGGTTCAAAATCATTATGGTATTTATTTATTCCTGCACTTAAGCCCAATCCGGTTGTTAACAATAAATCAGGATAAAGAAAGCATTCATATTGACTGAAGAACTGATGTAGATGGACAGGTGAATAAGTCCATTCAAGATATGAACCATTATCCTTACGACGATTTAGCTGAAACTCATAATGATAACCAATATCCAGTTTTCTGTTACCTAAAAATACCTTAGTTAAACGAGGATGTACACCAAAAGCTTGATTGCGCATCTGTGAATCTAAAGTCATCGTTTCATAAGTGGGATCATTATATTCCAGATAGCGGTCTGCGCTGGTATCATAAGTTAATTGCAGATTCACAACGCTGCTTTCATTCATTTGAAATTTAGTCCACAAGCCGCTGTAATAACGCATCCAATCCTGATACTGTCTATAGCGATGTTCATATATGGAACTGGGGATATTCTTTTTATCCATCGTGCTATACCCAAAATCCAAGCCGATATTATGAAAGTTTAACAAATCACTTTCCCATGAACCGGATAGATTGTATAAACACTTATCGCTATTATTGCGGATTCTTCCATTTTCGGAACTGGTAGGAATAAAATCCTTAGAGAGATTAAAGCCGTCAGTTTGTTCCCTCGAAAGACCGATTCTATAATTCCAACTATCAAAACTGTGAGCTGAGGATAGTTTAATTTCATTAGTGTTGTTGCGTTTAAAAATTGTGTTCAGTTCCAGCCAGTAATTTTTAGGCGGGGCTTTGGTAATAATATTAACTACCCCGCCCATATTATTTGTTCCATATAAAGGGGAAGCAGGACCTTTTAAAATCTGTATTTCTTCAATATTAAGCAGGGAAAGTTTACTGATATCCACATTGCCAAAATATCCGTTATTCAAAGGTCTGCCATCCACCATAATTTTTATTTCATTTTTGCGAAAACCGCGTAAGCGTAAGTTGCTTTCATCCTTACTACCTGTTGTTGCACTAATACCTACACTGTTTTGCATTGCCTCCCGCAAAGAAAGCGAAGTCTTAACATCCTCACTATCTATTCTATGTAACGAACCAATTGCTTCAGACGGTTTGTCTACAATTACATAAACAGTTGGCAGATTATAGGTTCTTAGTGTATCTTGTTTTGCTGTCCCAAATAAACTAAGAGCAGACAGCAATAACAACAGCAATAGTATATATTTCTGCACTTTCACTTTCGTAGCTACAATTACCTATGTTCTTTACAGTCGGGTTTTAATAATCAGTTAAGATAGTGGAATCATAGCCACTAAAACTTTCTGGAACAGTAATAGTTATGTCTTTTTTATCATGCGGGGCATTAGCAAAACTATTATCTTGTTCGGTAGAATTTGTCACTTCAATGCTTGCTAATTTTTTAAACTTCTTCAACGAACCTGGTAAGAGTTCATTTAAAGTTGTAAAAGTAGTTACCTCAGAATCCATTAAGTAATAACCCACAGCAATTTGTTCTGGCGTATAATCTTTGCTATAGCCATCAATGCTTATTAAACGGATATTACTGCTATCGGATAAAGTTATTCCTTGGATCAAATCACTTAGTTTGATGGCGTCTTCATTAACGGAATTCCAGTTTTGGATAGAATGAATTGTTAAACCTTTAAGCTCAACAGTATTTGTTTTACCTGCACTATTAACATCTACTTTCCGGTATAAATTAAATTTGGTTGTATTCTTAACTTTGAAAGCGCCCGGAAGACCAAGCTCTGAGGGAAACCAAGTTCTATTATTATCAGAAGGAACAATAAAACCCTCTTTAAAGAAGTCCCAAGTTAAATCATATCCGGCATAAGATGAATTACGAGGGCTAAAACCATCGCTGGCAATAATTTCATAAGCGAATAGATTTCTGAAATTCAAAGTGTCCGAAGCATTGGGATCAATTAAATCACGCAAAACAGTGTTGAAAATGAATTGATCCAGTTTGTAACCGTAAACATTAACCTCTGTAGGATTGTCATCCTTTTCACTGCAAGCAAACATAAACAGGGTAAGGATAGCGATCAAGATCACGCTAATTTTTTTCATTTTTTCCTCCATACTTAATTATAGAGGCAGACAGGGATGAAAATTATATTTCCGCTGTTGCCTTTCCAAATACGGGAGGCATAAATGTTTCCATTTATACCCAATGGTGCATTTCCATACTTTCAAGAAGCTAAAGGATAATACACTCGGCTTTTTTCACAAAAATCAAAGCAATAATATTTGTCAACTCCAACTTTAATATTTAGCACGCAGATTACGCTGATTGCGCAGATTATAACCTGATCCAAATATTCCATAAATCGAAGCAATCCAGTTATTTATGTTCAATTGTTTCATTTAAGGATTTCTGGTCATTTGGATTTTTTGCATTTTGAGCTATTATATCTAATAAAACTATAAGAAAGGATGAAAAATGCGAAAATACCCGTTAATAGTCATTTTACTCTTGATTTTGGTAGAACTATTTGCCTTTGATATCTATTTTCCAGATGGAAAATTACTGCCTATAAACAAAGAGCAATTACAGCAAGAAAAAATGGTAACATTTAATACTCTTAGGGATAAGGATGGTGCTCAAAAAGAAGAAAACTGGCAAGGAATTGCTTTAATTCCCTGGCTTAATTCCCTAACCAATATCCCCTGGCATAATTTGAAAATTGAAAGCAAAGACAGTTACTCTTTAACTTTTCACCGTTTGGAACTAAACGAAAACAATGCATTCATTGCAATGATGCAAGATGGGGAAGAGCTATCTGAATATAATATGCGCTTAATATTTACAAATTACAGGGAAAATGCATGGATGCGCAATATAAAGTGTTTAAGACTTTTGGATTATATTCCAGTTCCCAAACCCAGACAGATATTCTTTTGGGATCAGAGCTTTGCCAAAAATGGAATTGATTTTAGTTCTGGATATGTTCCTATTGGCAATTTGATGCCTAAATGCTTTTTTCAGGACAGCGGCGATATTGTTTTTGTGGATGAACAGTTTCGTAAATTATGCTTAAATTATCCTCGTGAACTGGGCAGTGTCTTTTTACACATTGATGAAAAAGGTAATTATACTTTGGCTCCGGACAAAAGCTCACACCTAAAAATATCATCCCAGACAGATTTATCTCAACTAATTTATGTCCAGTGTGGCCAAGTGGCTTATATTAAAGAGAATTATGTTCAAGAGATTAGGCAAATGGCAAAAGTCCTAAATTGGGATTGGGAAAGTGATTCTTTACATCTAATCAAAGCCAGCAAAGAAGAAATAAAAGCAGGCGATAAGCCAAAGGAGATAAATGCTGATTGCTGGCTGGAATTTTAAAGGTGCAAATAACTCTCGCACTCCCGCACTCCTGCACTCCCGCACTCTAATACATAATATATTGTTGCACAAGCATAAACATAACTTTATCGCAAAGTTCATTTACTGCATCCAGTTCATTTTTGCCTTTAGCAGCATCAGTGGTAACTGCCACACTTTTAATTCCGGTTAAATTTGTATTGTAAATACTTTTTCCAGTGCGGGAATCAATCAGTTCAATATAGGCATCGGCGACGGCTGAATATTGTTTTAACAAAGGCAGAAATTCACTATTGCGAGTTATGATGTTCACTTCAAAGGTATAATCACTCTCATTTTGGTTGGTTGAAATTTCCAAATCTAAATCCTGCAGTTTTTTCAGCAAAATATTGCGATAGTCGGTCCCAGAAGTATTATTAAAACTATATTGCACAAATGCTTTAGGACGATTAACATTCAGTTTTAAAGTGGCAGGTAAAAATTGGAGATTGCCAAACATTGTTTTAACTATAGGATTTTCTATACCCACAAGCCAAAAATCCTTATCCGGTTTGGCTTCTATAAATTGAGGAGTACTGAAAGAAGTTATGCGGTTTATGATCAATTCTGCTTTTCCATTTTCGTCTGTTAAACCCTCAGCAACAATTTCGCCTTTACCGCTCAAAAAATTGAAGCAAACAGGAAAATTATTTACGGGTATTTCTTGTTGATAGTTAACGAAGACAGTAATGCTTTTTCTTTCTCTTTGTTTGGCTGTGAGATCAATCTCTTTTTCAGCATAGTTTATTTTCACTTTTTCGGTTAAATGGTTCAGACGAAAGAAAAGTTCATTATAAAGATTAATCTGCTTATTCCGATAACTCGTGGTCAAATCCATATCGGTATAATCCACAATCAGTTCCAGTCCTTTTAAGAGAGCCGATATGCCGGAAGTTAAATTTGTTTGAGAGAGATCAAATTCGTTTAGTAAATTGAGAGCTTGAGCCGTTGCTTGCTCACATTGATTTTTTCGCCAGGCATAATATTCACTTTTGGAAAGTCGATAATAAGCCCAATAGTCATTTTTGGTTTCATAAGTGCCAACCAGTTGCAGGTCTCTAATTTTATTATTACTGGAACTGCGGATGCTGCTGATTAATTCTGAAGAAGGAATTCCATTGGCTTCTGTTTCTTTTAAAGCAATGTCGGAATCAATTTGAACGCTGATTTGGGTGGAGATTTCACGAATAGCCTCATTTCTGGCAAGTTCTTTATAGTTGGGCGCTTTTTTGGGAATTTTTACTACCGCACTATAATATCCATTGTCAAAGGGTTGTTGCAAAGTCCATTCTGGCTGTTTTTTGCCTACGCTGCAAGCTGAAAGTAACAGTAAAAGAATATATAAACCGCGCTTCATTAGCTTAAATATCCGCAAAGCTTATTAGCTATATCAGTTCCGGTTTGTTTCAGCGCCTCTTTAACCATTTCATTTATGGAAGGGGGAAAGGGTTCTGCTTTTTCCATCAGCTTTTTTATGTTGTAGCTTAGGGCACGGTCGTCTCCGGAAATTTTCCTTGCCCAAGTATCGCTCCAAGAATTCTTAATTTCCACAGTTTCCTGCTGTTTTATTTTTCCTGTTTCTACTTCTAAAATGCTATAGGAAGTGGAAATGCTAACATTTGCAGTTTTAGTGAATTTACGATAGCGGCAAAAGACTTTTCCCTTGATTTCGCGTTCCTGAGTAATACCATCTTCATCTGTATATTCTTCTGTGCGGATTACAACTTCGGTTTCGTCTTCACTGGTAATGCTAACAGTCCGTTCAGGAGTAACATTTATTTGTAAAATGCGTCCGGTTAAGATCTCATCAGCACCCAAAATCTGGCCCAAGCGAAATGAACCTTCATTATTAATTAAACCGGAAGCGGTAAGCTGTTGTTCTTTCATAACTGCTTCCAGTTGGGTTCTATCTATGATTTCCACAAAATCACTTTTTGCGGCAGATGAAATTAACAAAGAGACAATTTGATCGGTTAAAATATCACTGACGGCTCCATATATGCCAGAAGTATTGCTTTTATCTTCAAAAGGACTTATGGCTATTCTTTTTATGGCAAGTTTACGGCTTTGTTCATATCTTAAAGCGGCATCTTGATAGTTGGGAATAAGTTTCAGCACTTCTTTAAATTCCAGTGCGGCTTTCTTTTGCGTATCTTTATCATTACTCATTTTGGCATATAAAATGCCTGCTTGATAATGTGCCTCAGCGGCATTTTCTTGGCTTTGTTTCATTTCTGCTGCATAATCAGGAATGTCAATTACAACTTTATAATCAGTATAGGGATTTATCAAAGGAGGTAGCGATTGGATTTGCTCTGCCAAATTTTGCAGAGAAGTATATTCCTGGTAAATTTGTTCCCACTTATTTGTTTCGTTGCTTTGCATCAGTTTTTCTATCTTTCTTTGTTGCGCCAAACGATAATTTTGCCAGGATTGCACCAAAAGTTCCTGGGCTTTAGGATTATCCGCTTTTTTGCTGAGTGCTCTTATTGCTTCCTGAGTGGCAATTTCGTAATTTCCCTTATCATAATTCTTTTGTGCTTTTTTAGCTAACCGCGCATTGGAAGAGCAAGCGCTGATTATCAATAAACAACAAAGAAGAACGTGAAAAAGCCATTTTTTCATTAAAACTCCAAAATTCATCGTTTATTCTACACAAAAAAACTTCTATGTATGCCTATGGGTTTATGTCAAGCGGATTTTGGTCAAGGGCTGATAAGCCAACAGATTATACGATAAGCAAAGTAAATTATAAATAGAATATAAACAAGATTATCAGGATTCAATTATTGGAAATAGATATTTGATTAATTGGCTAGCCCATTAACCTCCACTGCATTATTGGGATTAATGTATTGATTTATCCTTGCTCGTTAACGCTATGCGGGAGATTAGATTCCCATATAACTCCCTTATCCGATATGGGAACGATAAGGGAATCTTATGGGAAATATACCGGTTGGACAAGTGGAGCGAGTAAGCAACAAAAAGCCCAGCAAATAGCCGGGCTTAAGTATAAATGTAGGTTAAATTAATTGTTTGTTTATTTCTCGGCAGTCACTTTGAAGAAGCGTTTAGAGCCGAGTTCAGACAAATTCAGAATAAGTTGTCGGTTGGATGCAGGCATGGTTTGAAAGAGAACAAAAGTTCCTAAAGGATCTTCACTGGCGTAAATATTATAATTGGTAATGGTTATGGGAGTTTGAGATACAGAAAGTGTAACGGCGTCCCAGCTAAGGAGATAGCTGTTCTCAACGGATTGTAAAACTACATTTTGGGGAGCAAGAGGTGTTTCGTCAATTACATAAAGTTGGAAAACATCGCTGCTGTCTATTAGAGAACCGGAAATCATAATTAACCGGATAGCGTAATTACCCCAGGTATTAAAAACGGTATGCAAATCCCATTCGCTGGAAACAGGTAAACCGTTAACGAGCCAGATAGGGTGACTTTCGGGAGTATTATGCCCAATAGAATTATTTATAAACTGAAGAGGATGTCCCACAAAGAAAGGACCTTCCGGAGTTATAATAGAGGCGCTATGTGAATAATGGTAACAACCAATATCGGCAATGCTGCCATCCGGGTCAGGAGTTGTATCCGGACTGCCAGCATCAATACAAGGACTGGTGTAAAGCAAATGAAAGTCATGCTCTATGGCATTGGCAAAATGGGGATTAGCATTGATATTACCTATTCCGGGATAGACCATAGTGCCATAGTTTACATCATTGTAAACAGCATTTACAGTTCCTTCTTGGCAAACGAAAGGAACGCTGATAGGGGTATTGCTCCAAGCGATATTATTGCTAAAGTTTAGCTGAGCGGAATTAACCGTGGCAATATTTGGGTAACCATAAATGGTGTTATTTTGGAAAGTAAAAGCCGGAATAGCATTAATGGATAATGCCAGATAATTCTGTAGGTCTGGAGGGGAAATTTGAAGATCATCCACTACAAAAAGATTGCGTTCAATATAATTAAAAACCGAGCTGAAATTTTGCAATCCGGTTTTGCAATTCAAAATCATAGAATTCTGCATATCCAAATTTCCTCCGCTATTAATCCGGATACCTATTTCGGCATTTTCGATTTTAGCGTCTCTTAAAATAGGATTTGCATTACCGTTAATCAAAATCCCGGTGCCATAATGCGATATTTTCACATTATTTATGTTGGCAGCGGTATTGCCTGATAGAGTGATTCCCGTTCCGTTGATTAAAACAGTGGCATCGATGGGCGCTATCTGGACAGAATGGATGATAGGATTGCAATTTAGAACTGAAATCGGATTTAGAGCATTCAGGATTGCACAATTGGCAAAATTGCTTTCTTGCCCAATACCCGTGGTTCTGGAAATTACTAAACCACTCCAAAGCAAATCGGAAAAACCAGGCATAAAAGTTACATTTTGAGCGGAAATAGAGCCATAAACATTGATCGGTTCATCATTCCAGATTTGAACTATCACTCCTGGTTCGATAGTGATATGTTTAGTGGAAGCTATTATGATTGGTTCCACAATATGATAGGGAGAATTTTCTGAAGTCCAGTTGGTAGGTAAATTATCTTTATCTACAATGAACCCATCGGAGATATTTATCAGTACATTTACTAAGACAGAATCGCTGCTTTGGCAGATACCGTCAAACACATTGAAAGTAATTGTTTCGGTTCCAAACCAATTATGAGTTGCACTGAGGTTAACCTGCGAGCCATCAATAGTTACTATAACATTATTGGCTTCGCTACAGGTAATAATTAAGGGGTCATTATCCGCATCGCTCACATAAGTAGAAAAATCCACTGTTAATGTTTCATTTACATCAAAAGAAAAGCTCGCAGGTAAATTAATTACAGGAGGATGATTAACCGGCAAAACAGTCAGAAAAACATTAAGTATAGTAAGCGGATTAGTAGGATCATTGGAATTGACAAGTAACTGGGCATTATACAATCCAGCAACTAATTCCTGCGCTGAAAAAGTAACATTTATTGTAGTAGTTCCGCTTACGGGAATATCTCCTTGGCTTGGTTCAATGGAAAGCCAGGGGATAGTATGAATGATTTTGTTTAGGATTAGTTGTCCATTTAGAATGTGTGGTTCACCACCATAAACATCACCTTGAATTGTATAGGGCAAAATAAGGTTTCCATTAAAGGTAAGAGGAATTGTTATGTTTATATTGGCAGTAGCAGTTTGACCTCCTTGAATAACTCCATAACCATTAGAACTCTCACCATGCCAATGAATTGTAATTCCGTCACCAGAACTTATGTTGGGGAGCATATCATCCGTACCACCTGTAAAATTGGAGGCAGAATTAACTATAATACCAGCAGGGAAAGTAATATACACATCCTTCAACCATTCTAAATCGGAGCTGTTATTATAGAGAGTAAATGTCCAATTAATAGTTGTCCCAGGTTCATAATATGCGTAATTTAAAGTTAAAGTGCTGCCTTGGATGCTTTTATCTGTCGGTAGCTTATTTTGAGTAAAACGGCTACGCGTTTCGGGATAGATATAATAAGATAAAGGTAATCCACCGGTATTAGATATAGTGAAAGTTTCTGTAGAATCGGTCTGAGCATATATAGTAACCGCTAATTCATTTATGCTAACGGCAATTTCAGGGGGAACATAAGCGCTGCCGGAAACTTGAATGTTAACAAGAGGATTGTTTGTAGCATTACTGGAAATTGTTACAACCCCATCAAAACTTCCTGCTGAAGGGGAAGAGAAAATTAACGCATAAGTTTTGGTGGCCCCGGCAACGATGGCAATATCTAATATATTGCGGCTAGAAGCATTACTTTCTGAACTTTGTAAATTATCTCTTGTGCTTTCGGAAACAGTGTAGCCAGCAGGAGTAAAAATTGTTCCATTTAGAGTTTGATCTCCATTATTTTGTATAGTAAATTCCCGAGTTTGGCTTTCGCCTATGGGTATACTGCCAAAATTTAAAGAATTGGGAGTTACAGTAATTGCAGGACCAGTGTAATTTGGGGCAACATTCAACTTAATATTGGCGCGTGTGGAAGATGAACTTCCGCCTGAAAAAATATTGGTCTGATTAGAATTATCATTAACAAGATAATGGTAACCATTATCAATAGAAGTGTATTGAACGGTTCCAGAGCTATTATAAGAGCTGGCAATGCCAAAGGCAGTATCCACCAAAAGATTATCCGTTCCATTCCATAAAAATGGCGTGGTGAAATTATACATATTCCAACCAGTCTGAGTAGGTAAATAACCTGGATTGGAATATACTGTAACTAAATTATCTGCAGTGACAAACGAAGATACATTAGTAGCTGTAGTATGCTTCAACCTCACAACAAAGTTAGGCATCGTAACCGTTGGCAGACCAACTATGTTAAAGCCAAGCTGAGTAATATTTATAGGGCCAAAGATACCTGCAGCGTTTAATTCTGCTTTTGTATAGACGGATTGACCGTGTAAACTTTTAAACCATACATTAATCGGAGAAGGGGCAGAATTTCCCGTAACGGAAGTTCCTGTGCCAATAATGGCTTCCGAAACAGGTTGAATTAAAGATATGGAGATTTCACTAATTGTTTCATTATTACTATTATCTTTAGCCACTGCTTTAATAGTATAGCTTCCAGCAGTTAAACCAGTAGTATTCCAATTATAAGAATAAGGATCTGAATAATCAGTATTGTAAAGTATGTTATTGATGTAGGTTTTAACGGAAGCAATAGAGCCATTACTGTCTGTAGCGTTCACATTAATAGTGATGATAGAATTGAGAGCAAAACTGGCTCCGTCTGCAGGAGAAGTAATTTGGCAAGTGGGCATTCCACTTACAATAGTATTTAAAGCGGCATTGGCATTTACCATTCCGTAGCCGGTATATCTATCCCAACCAACACCTCCATCAATTGTCATATCGGTTGCGGTAGAAGTAAGCTTAGAAAACACTTGCGCGGGGGTTAAAGAAGGATCTTTAGAAAGAAGTAAAGCTGCCACTCCAGCAGCATAAGGTGTGGCACAAGAAGTTCCATTAAACCATAGATAATAATCTCCGTTGGTATTATAGCCATTTCCTGTTCCCGTTAAATCGGTGGCAGGTAAAATTGTCGGTGCCATTATGTCCACGGCATTTTTATTGTTCTGAGTATTAACTCCGTAATTGGAACCCCACCAATATTCTCCATCGGAAGAAGTGGTGCTTTTTCTCTGTCCTGAAGGACTGGCAGCGCCTACGCTTATTACAGAAGTTTCATTGGCGGGATAACATATAGTGGAATTATTTTCGTTTCCGGTGGCGGCAAATAATACTACTCCAGAATTATAGGCGTAATTTAAAGCTGCGTCTGTAGAAGGTGAATCTCCTTCTATTATATCCGTTGCCCCCAAACTTATACTGGCAATATGAGCATTATGATCAGCGGCATAAGTTAAAGCATTTTCAATGGCAGTAAAATAATTGACTCCTTCAGAATTGGCTACTTTTAAAGGCATAATACTGCAGCCACCGGCAATTCCTGTAATACCCAAAGAGTTATTTGCTTTTCCAGCTGCAATTCCAGAACAGGCAGTTCCATGTCCCGGATCTGAACTGTTATCCATAGGATTGCTGTCATTATCGCCAAAATCATAACCCGTCACTAAGCGCAAATCGGGATGGGCAGTATCAACGCCTGAATCAATAATGGCAATTATGATGCTGGCTGAACCATAACCCTGGCTTTGATTCCAAGCAAGCTGGGCATCACTGTCAAAACCGATAGTGCCAACTCCTGAGCCGGTATGGCCACTTGAAGTATAAGCAGGTAACTGAGCTGTGTTATTATGACCCCAATTATTGGCGTAGTAAGTATCGTTTGGAACTACTGTAGGATAGGCAATATATTCGGGAATTGCTTCTTCTACATAACGATTGGCTTTGAATTGTTTAAGAGCTTCTTCCACGGTTGTTTTGCCATTCAATTTCAAGATAAACCAACGATCAAAGCCCGTCTGCTTTTCCCAATTTGCGTCATTTACTTTGCGATGAGCTTTGATTATTTTAGTGGCTCCCGTTTGAGCCATCAGCTGATCCAGTTCATTTATTCCCGTATTGGTTTTTTCAGCATAAAGTTCTGTAGGGAGATTTGCCCGGTAAACTACTTCAGCACTTAGTTTAATTTTAATAAGATCAGATGCATATGAGGGTTTGCTATCGATCTTACTATTCAAAGGAGCATAGGCAAATAAAGAAATAATAAGTAAAAGCATCAACATAGCTATAAACTGTCTTTTCATTTTTTCTCCAGATAAAAAATACTATTACTACAATATAATGGATAATGCAGTTTAAACCAACGATTTTTTCTCTCATAAGTTCAAGAGTATAAATCCCCTATTAATTTGTAGTCGTTTTTTAGTTTGTTTCCAGAGTGATAGTGGAGAAAAAAAACACTTGACCAAATTGGTATTTCCAAAGAAAAGGGAAAAAACCTTTAATCACAGCCAGTGAGCTGGAAAGGAGAAAGAATGACTTCAAAACCACAATTTACTGGACGCTCTCTGTTTGACTTAGATGACTATTCCCATGAAGAAATTATGTATATTCTGGAAGCAGCCAAAGGAATGAAAGAAATTAACTTACGGGAATACAAAAAAATACCTACACTCAGAGGTAAAACTATTTGTACTCTTTTTGTAGAAAACAGCACCCGCACAAGAATGAGTTTTGAACTGGCTGCCAATCGTTTAAGTGCAGATGTAGTAAGTTTTCAATCGTCCATATCTTCTTTACAAAAAGGAGAAAGTTTACAAGATACTGTCTACACTCTTAATGCAATGGGTATAGATCTTTACTGCATTCGTCATAGCAGTCCTGGAAGCCCGCAATTGGTTAATAAATATTCAGGAAAACCTGTAATTAATGGAGGTGATGGTAGACATTCCCATCCCACGCAGGCACTTCTTGATATCTTTTCAATTTGGGAAAAATTGGGAGACCTTAAAGGACTGAAAATTACTATTGTAGGCGATATTTTAAATAGTCGCGTAGTTCGTAGTAATTTAATTGGAATGGGCAAACTGGGTGCTAAAGTAACAGTATGCGGTCCTAAAACTCTAATGCCAGGTAATATGGAAAGCGTTTATGATTGCCGCGTTGAATATGATTTGCCAAGAGCATTAAAAGATGCTGATGTAGTTATGGGCTTAAGAATGCAGCTGGAAAGGATGACAGAAGGGTTATTTCCTTCTTTGGAAGAATACAGTAAACACTATGTCCTTTCCAAAGAAACCTTAAAATATGCTAAACGAAATGCTCTTATTATGCATCCAGGGCCAATGAATAGGGGAGTGGAAATCCTTCCTGAAATTGCCGATAGCAACCAAAGTGTAATCGTGGAACAAGTTGCTAATGGAGTTGCTGTTAGAATGGCATTAATGTTTTTAATCTTAGGCGGAAAGGCATAAGGAGAAATATTATGAAGATCTTAATTAAAAATGCAAAAATCTTCCAAAAGGATAAATTCATAAAAGGTGATGTGCTAATAGAACGGAAAAAGATTACCAAATTGGGAGGCACTATAACAGTTAATGCCGATAAAATTATCGATGCCCAAGGTGCCTGTGTTTTTCCAGGTTTTATTGATCTTCATTCTCATTTACGAGATCCTGGCCATACTTACAAGGAAGATATTGTTACAGGAACTAAAGCTGCTGCTCATGGAGGTTTTACCACTGTTTGCGCTATGCCAAATACTGAACCAGTTACCGATAATATTGCCTCTGTGGAATATATACAACTTCGTGCCAAAGATTATGGCTCTGCCAGGGTATATGTAATTGGAGCTATTACAAAGCAATCTGCAGGCGAAGAAATTGCAGAAATGGCAACTATGAAATCTGGAGGTATTGTAGCTGTATCCGATGACGGTAAATGTGTTCAGGATGCGCGTTTGATGCTCTCTTGTATGAAATATGCTAGTAATTTCGGACTGCCCATTATTATTCATCCCGAGGATTATTCTTTGGCTGGAAAGGGACAAATCCATTCCGGAAAAGTTGCTACCAAGCTTGGTCTTAGTGGTATTCCGGGTTTGGCTGAAGAAGTTATTATTGCCAGGGATATTATGCTTGCTGAAAGTGCTGGGGCACAACTTCATATTGCTCATATTTCCACTGCCCGATCTTTGGAATTAGTAAAAAATGCCAAAGATAAAGGATTACCGGTAACCTGTGAAGTAACTCCTCACCACTTAGTGTTAAATGAAGAAGCTACGATAACATTCAATACAAATACCAAAATGAAACCACCTCTAAGAAGTGAAAAAGATCGCCTGGCTTGTGTTCAGGCATTAAAAGATGGTCTGATTGATTGTATTGCTACAGACCATGCTCCTCATGCAGATTTTGAAAAAGAAAAGGAATATGATCATGCTCCCTTTGGAATCATCGGATTAGAAACAGCTTTTCCAGTGCTCTATAAAAATCTGGTACAAACAGGACTGATAAGTTTAAATCGTTTAGTAGAAGCATTAACAATAGCTCCTGCTAAAATACTAGATTTACCTGGTGGTGTACTGGAGGTAGGTAAAGCAGCTGATTTAACCATTATAGATTTAGAGAAGGAAACCCTCTTTTCGGTAGAAAATATTCTATCTAAAAGTAAAAATACTCCTTGGCTAAATCAATTTTTACCGGGAAGAGTGTTATGCACAATCTGCAACGGCAATGTAACCTATATGGATAGTGAAAAATGGACAAATTGAAACCCCAATTTTTAGAACGAGCAATATACTCTCGTGAAGAACTCTGCGGAGATTATTTCATACTGTGGATATGGGATGAAGAGCTGGGGAAAAAATGCCAACCAGGTCAATTTTTTGAAATACGCGCTCATTACAGTATTGAAAATGCAGAAGAAACACGTTCGTTACCCAAGCTTTTTAAACCAATCTCTATCTATGATAATGCTGAAGGTAGGATTGGATTCTTTATTAAAAAAGTGGGATACGGCACAAATGCTCTTAGTAAACTGAAAGCTGGAGATCTACTTGAATTGATCGGTCCTCTAGGAAATGGCTTTCCTATAGTTAGCGGGAAAAAAATACTATTAGTAAGCGGTGGAATTGGTTATCCACCTCTATGGTATCTTCAAAAAAGACTTATTAAACACAATCTAATTTATTGGGTTCATGGGGGGTCGAATCAATGTGATGTTTTCCCTTGTGATGAGGTCTGGACTGAAGATGGCAGCTTAGGTAAAATGGGGATGGTTACTGAAGGAGTAAGATCTCTTATTATGGAGAAGAAGATAAATTTAATATACAGCTGTGGACCAATCCCGATGCTGAAGGAATGTGCCAGAATAGCTTTAGAACTTGAAATTGAACACTACTGTTCTTTGGAAGCATATATGGCATGCGGAATTGGTGTCTGTTATGGTTGTGCTGTTCCTATCGGTAATACTGAAGATTGGAATTATTTAAGAGTCTGTAAAGAAGGTCCTGTTTTTAATGCTAAGGAGGTTTTGTGGAACAGAATGTAAGCCAAATTTATACTTCGTTGGGACGCTTAACATTAAATAGTCCAGTAACTATTGCTTCCGGGACTTTTGCTCTGGAGAATCTCGATTTTATGGCGCAGGACTATTTAGGTGCTTATGTATGTAAAACTATTACACGTTACCCTAAAAAAGGAAATCCTCCACCTCGTCTGTTTGAAACAGAAGCAGGATTGCTAAATTCCATTGGATTACAAAATCCGGGACTGGATAAATTCATTAATGATGATTTACCTATACTTAGAGAAACACTTACTACTCCCTTAATTGTTAGTTTTTCTGGCTCTTCCCTAAATGAATTCAAATTAATGTTGGAATCTTTGGAACAGAATGAAGGAATAGATGGTTATGAACTAAATGTTTCCTGTCCCAATGTTGAAAATGAGGGTATTGCCTTTGGAGTTGATCCTGAAATTGTCTATAAGCTTTGTGCACTTCTTGCGCCGTTAACTAATAGGGAATTAATTATTAAGCTTAGCCCAAATGTAACCGATATTGCCGTTATTGCTAAAGCTGCTGAAGATGGAGGAGCAACATCTATCTCGTTAATAAATACAATTTGGGGAATGGCAATTGATATCCAAAGCGGAAAATCGATGTTAAAAAAAGGAATTGGCGGGTACAGCGGAATTGGGATAAAACCCTTAGCTCTAGCTTTAACTTATCGAGCAGCAAAAGCTGTAGATATACCTATAATTGCTATGGGTGGAATTTATAGCTGGCAGGATGCTCTGGAATTTTTTTGGGCTGGTGCTTCAGCTGTTGCTCTGGGGACTGCAAATTTTATCGATCCACTAGCTGTTCCTAAAGTATATGAAGGTATAGATAATTTCTTGCGAGAAAGAAATTGTACTCTAAATGAGATAATAGGTAAGTGCGAAGTATAAGTAAAATAATGAGCAGATATAATGAATATTATCGATATTGCTAAAATTAGAACCAATGTAAGCCTTAAAAGCTGCAATAATCTATGCCTTCTAATAAGCATACATCTTGGGCAAAATAACAATTGACTTAAATACCAAGTAAAAAAAAATGGCTCATTACTTTAGAATTATACATAAAAAATAAGGAATAAACTTACTGAGGAAGAAATGAAAGAATATGAAATGAAAAAGATCCGTAATCTATTGTTCATTGGTGCCAGTGGTGCAGGTAAGACAACTTTGGCTGAACAAATCTTCTATTTGACTAAAACAAGCAACCGTCTGGGCAAAATTGATGAAGGCAATACTATAATGGATTTTGATCCCGAAGAAATAACTAAACAAATGTCTTTGGGGCTTTCCATTGGTTATGTTAATTATTTAGACCATAAAATTAACATTCTGGACGCACCAGGCTGTCCTGATTTTGTTGGAGATACAATAGTAGCTCTTCCAGCAGTGGAAAATGTTGTTATAGTAGCCAATGCTGCAGGTGGTTATGAAGTTGGTTTAGAACTTGCCATAGAACAGATAGAAAAAAGCAAAATGGGTAAAGTAATTGTTGTTAATAGAATAGACAATGAACATTCAGATTATGATAAAACCCTTGAAGCAATAGCAGAAAATACTAAAATCAAACCCGTAAAAGTCCATATTCCGATTGGTAAAGAAGGCAGCTTCGAGGGTGTGATAGATATTATAAAGCGCAAAGCTATCAAAGGTAAAACCGAAAGTGATATCCCGGCCAATATGAGTGAAATAGTAGAAGAAGCCAGAATGCACTTGATGGAAGCAGTCGCAGAAACTGATGAGGATTTACTTAATGATTATCTGGAAAATATGGAGCTTCCTGAAGATAAACTAATAGCGGGGCTTAAAAAAGGTATCATCAGCGGTGAAATATCTCCTGCTTTTGTTTGCTCTGCAGGAACCGGTGAAGGTGTGCTTGCTTTATTAAGTGGAATTATCGACTATCTTCCTTCTCCTGAAGATTCCAATGAAATGGAAGTTTTAAAAGAAAACGAAAAAGTTAGCTTTATCTGTAAACCCGATGGTGAACTTTTAGGCTATTTATTTAAGCTTTATGCTGATCCCAGTATGGGTGATTTTGCCTATGCACGCATATTCTCTGGAACTCTAAAAACAGGTGTGGAATTTTACATTCCCGAAAAAGATGCAAAAGATAAAGCAGGAACTATGTATTATATGCTGGGCAAGAATCGTAATGATTGCAACGAAATTAAAGCTGGCGATATTGGCGCTCTGTTAAAGCTGAAAAATGCAAAGGTTATGAATAGTATCGTGGCCACCGGTTCAAAGTTGTCTGTGGTGCCTGTTGAATTACCTACTCCAACTACCTGGCAAACCTTGAAAGCAGTGAATCAAGCTGATGAAGATAAAATCGGAACTGTTCTGCAAAGAGTTATTGCTGAAGATCCTACTATTAATTATGAGCTTAATGTGGAGACCCATGAAAATGTACTTTCCGGTATGGGTGAACAGCAATTGCAATTAGTATTAAAGAAACTGAAAAACCGCTATAAAGTAGATGCTATCCTTAAGGATCCTCGTATTCCTTATAAGGAAACAATTATGGCAAGTTCAGAATCTAATTATAAACACAAAAAGCAATCAGGTGGTCGCGGACAGTATGCTGATGTCTATTTTCGCATAAAGCCAACCGAAAGGGGAGAAGGATTTAAATTTATCAATTCCATTGTCGGTGGTGTTATCCCTTCCAATTATATTCCTGCTATCGAAAAAGGTCTTATTGAAACAATGGAAAAAGGAATTATAGCTGGATACCCGGTTGTAGATATTTCTGTTGAAGTGTATTATGGTAGCTACCACGAAGTGGACAGTTCTGAAATTGCTTTCAAAATAGCCTCTTCAATGGCTTTAAAAGAAGGATTCAAAAAAAGCAAACCTATATTATTGGAACCCATTAATGAACTGGTTATTATTGTTCCCAGTGAATATATGGGAGATGTTATGGGTGATATTTCTACTCGCAGAGGTAAAATTCTGGGTATGGAACAAAACGGTAAAAAGCAGTATTTAACAGCTCAAATGCCTTTAGCAGAAATGTATTCATATTATCCTGCTTTGAAATCCTTTACTCAGGGACGGGGCCGCTTTACGCAGAAATTCTCTCATTACGAGAAAGTTCCTGATGATATTGCACAGAAAGTTATAGCTGCCTGGCAGGAACAGTCAAACGAATAATACGATTTAACAGGTGAGAACCCTAAGTTAAATCACAATAGATATAAGAGGAACGGCGTTCGCGTCGTTCCCTGTTTTAGAAATTAAAAAAGCTATCTCTATTTTTCATAGAGCAATAAATTAATCTGGTTTACCGATTTTTTCTTTTTTACTTGACAGTAGAAGATAGGTTTACATAGTGTTCTTAAGTAGTGATAAATAAAAAAACGAGGTTAATATGTCTGGACATAATAAGTGGAGTTCAATTAAACATAAAAAAGGTGCTGCCGATGCAAAGAGAGGGCAGATTTTTACCCGTTTAGTTAAGGAAATAATTTTAGCAGCAAGAGCTGGCGGTGGCGATCCTGATATGAATCCTCGCTTACGAACTGCTATTAATACAGCTAAAGAAAACAATATGCCCAAGGAAAATATCGAACGCGCTATTAAAAGAGGCACAGGTGAAATTGAAGGTGCAGCTTATGAAGAGATTATTTATGAAGGTTATGGGCATAGTGGAGTGGGAATAGTCGTTGAAGTGATGACGGATAACAAAAAACGAAGTGTTTCTGAATTGCGGCACATATTTTCAAAATATGGTGGAAACCTTGCCGAGACAGGATCAGTTGCTTGGAATTTTGAACAGAAGGGTTTTATGAATGTTCCTGCAGCAGGATTGGATGAGGATGATTTTATGATGAAGGCACTGGAAGCAGGAGCTGAAGATGTAGAGCTAAATGAAAATAACTTTGATATATACACTTCCCCTACGGATTTTCACACAGTAATCAGCAATTTAGAAAAGGAGGGTTTCCCTATCCATAATGCAGAATTAACCAGGGTTCCGAAAAATACTATAGCGGTTGATGACGACATAGCTGAAAAGCTTATGCGTTTGATTGATTCCCTCGAAGAACTCGATGATGTGCAAAAAGTTTATGCCAATTTTGAGTTTTCCGATGCCTTTATGGAGAAACTTTCCCAAGCACAGTAATTAAGTGATTATCATTGGTTTAGATCCCGGCAGCCGTTATTGCGGTTATGGTCTTCTTCAAATTGAAGACAGAAAAATTCTTGCTGCAGGTTGTGATGTGCTGGATGTAACAAAAGGTAAAACTCTTTCGCTTCGTTTAAAATCACTTTATGAGAATATTATAGCAGTTTTGGATGAATATCAACCTGAAATAGCGGCCGTAGAAAGCATTTTTTTTCATCGTCAGGTGAGAAGTGTTTTTACACTCGGTCATGCCAGGGGTGTAATATTACTTGCCTTAGCTATGAAAGATATACCAATTGTAGAATATAGTCCCCGCGAAATAAAAAAATCTGTTTGCGGGAATGGTAGTGCTAGTAAACAACAAGTTCGCTATATGATAAATAAGATTTATCCCTTAAAAGAAAGTCCTAAAAGGGATGATGCTTTTGATGCTTTAGCGGTAGCGACCTGTTATTACAACAGGATGAAGTGGCTGTAATGATTCAATATATTTCAGGTACTCTTACTTTCAAAAATCCTGTAATGGCTATTATTGAAACTATGGGTATTGGTTGGGAAATAAAGATTCCGATTAGTACTTATGAAGTGTTACCTTCTGTTGGAAAGAATTGTAAGCTATTAACTTTTTTACATATCAGCCAGGATGATATGCGTATTTTTGGTTTTTCTACAGAAGCAGAGAGAGAGCTATTTATGATGTTGAATAAAGTTAGTGGCATAGGGCCGAAAATAGCCCTTTCAATTCTTTCAACTTTAAGTATTCCTACATTTATAAAAGCGATTAATTCAGGTGAAGAGGGATTACTTACAAGAGTTCCTGGCATTGGGAAAAAATCTGCGCAACGTTTAATTGTAGAGTTGCAAGATGATGTTCACACTTTAATGAGTCATATTGACCAGAAAGATTTACAAATTGGAGATAAAAATAGTGAAGTTGAATCAGCATTGCTTTCTTTGGGGTTCAATTTACAGCAAATCAGAAAAGAACTTGCTCTTCTTGATGAATCGATGAGGCAGTTGAACACAGAAACTTTAATTAAAGAAATTATCAAGCGTATTTATCAGAGAAATAAATGAATTTTCGTACCGAAGCATATTCTACTATCCTAAAAGTGCTAAAAGATAAAGAGTATTCTGATACTCTACTTCATCAGCGCGCAAAAAAAATAAAGAATGCTGGAGAAGATCCTGCTTTATTTTACAACCTCGTGAAAGGAGTTATCAAGCTCTGCTTGAAGTTGGATTATATCCTGCAGCAATATGTGGATAAAAAGAAGTTTGCTTCTACAGATGTAAAAATTAAAACCCTTCTTTATATGGGTTTATATCAGCTTATGTATCTAAATTCCATTCCAGATCATGCAGCTGTGAATGAAACAGTTGAATTAGCCAAAACTCTGTTTAATGAACAAGTAGCAGATTTTGTAAATGCTGTTTTGAGAAGTTATCTTCGCAATCCTGAAATTACCTATCCCAAAGAACCTGAATTGAGGATTGCCTATGAACATTCTTTTCCTCCAGAATTGGTTAAACAGTGGCTGGAATTATGGGGCGAGGAAAATACTGAATATCTGGCTATGTTTTTTAACGAAAATCCTGAACTGCATATACGAGTAAATACAACAGCTACAACACCTGATAAATTGAAAGCATATTTTGCTAAACGGGATATTATATTAAAACCTTCTGCAGCAAGCTCTAATATGTTTTATACAGCTCAAACAGCAGAGGTTCTGGAGGATGTAGCTTTCTCTGAAGGTTATTTTTCTGTTCAAGATACTTCTGCGGCATTAATTGTAGAATTGCTTGATCCTCAAAAAGAAGAAAGTGTTCTTGATTTATTTGCTGCTCCCGGAGGAAAATGCAGTTATATTGCAGAAAGAATGAATAATACAGGAGAAGTTATTGCTGTAGATAAAATACCAAGTAAGATGAAACTATTAAAACAAGCAGCTGACCGTTTGCAGCTTACTAATATCAAAACGGTAATTACAGATGCTTTCAAATATGGTCCTGTAGCTCCTGCTTTTCAAAGAGTGTTAGTAGATGCACCTTGTTCTGGATGGGGTGTTTTTGGCAGAAAATCTGATCTACGCTGGCAGGTTCATCAGAATATTCCCGAGCTTATCAAGCTGCAAGAAAAAGCTTTGGATTATGCAGCTAATTTTGTTGCTCCGAACGGGTTTTTGGTTTATTCTACATGCACAATGAACCCGAAGGAAAACGAGGACCAAATTGCCTCTTTTTTAAAAAGAAATAAAAAGTTTGAACTGGTTCCAGCTTCTCAGTTTATTCCTGATAAGTATACCAGTTCCGGTTTTTTAAAAACGATACCTTTTAAGCATAATATGGATGGTGCATTTGCCGCAAAATTACAACGGATTAAATAAGAATAGATACCTGCAAGGCAAAGGAAAAACCAAGAATAAGCAAATCGGCTACCTTGTAGGAATTGGGATTTGTGTAATCATTGTTACTGCCTTTGTTTTCAGCCAAATCTTTTTTCCTATAATTTTGGGAAGAACACCTAAAGTAGAAGTACCCTCTGTAGTCGGGATGAACCTTGCTCATGCTAAAAAAATATTGCAGGATGAAAAATTGCATGCTGTAGTTAAAGATTCTTTATTTAGCGATGTTGCAGCTCCTGAGGTTGTTTTAGAACAGCATCCTGTCCCTGGAGATAAATTACATCAAGATGGAACAGTATATTTAGTAATTAGTAAAGGATCATCAACAGTCACAGTTCCTTCTGTTGTTGGAAAGCCTTTTCAGGAAGCATTCATAATTTTAAGAAATCTTGATTTGCATAGCACTGTAGTGGATTCTACCTATTCTGATATCTATCCTGTAAATACTGTTATTCGTAGCGTTCCTTCAGCTGGAGCAAAAGCTCTAAAAAAATCTACAGTAAAGCTCATTTTAAGTAAAGGTTCTGAACCAAGAGCTGATACGCTTGACTATGAAATGATACCATACTATTTTTAATAGAAAGAAATTATAATTTAGGACAAGAACTATGAACGAAGAGTTAAAAGAAATTAAAATTCGCGCCCGAATGATGCCTGGAGCCGTAACTTATGATGGTTTTCTGGGAAATGATAAGCGTTCTCTTTCTGAAATTATTGCTGCTGATAATAAAGAACTGGAACGTTTTAACCGTTATGTTGAAGAAATAGCAGACAGAATGAAATATTTTACTGATGCCACCTTTGATGTGTTTGATAATAAGGTTGTTATAGATGATATATATGAAGTTGAAAGCACAAGCAGTAAAGGTAATTTGTCCTGCCCATATGGACACGGAGGCTTATTCCGTAAATATGAAACTACTCTCACTAATCGGAAGAATAATATCACTGTTAAATGGACTGCAATGACCATCCATTTAATTGAAGCTCATCATTTCTTTGGGGGGAAGGGTTCACATTATCGCTATGAACCCGAAACTCTTTTAAAGGCCCTATTTACCGAAGCAGAAAGGAAAAAATAACTTTATAAACTATTCTGAGTATTTCAACCTCAGAATTATGAGCTTATGCTAAGAGTCATTACGACTATTGATATCATGAGTCTTCACTGCCGAATATTTAGAAGTGTTTACAAGCTATTTCGGCAGTGATAACTCCTGACTTATTGTGAGGAGTTATTTGTGCTTAAATAACTTTTGTATCTATTAATAATTTATAAGGCATATAAGAGTTATCGCGACCTCCTGCCCCAAAAAACCTCTAAACCTTCAACAACGCTTGGATTTGGTTATTCACATCCAAAAATGAAATATCACCTTTGGTACGGAGGTTATCTCCTTTAGAGAATCTTTCATATAGTTTATTTATAATTTCGATGATTTCTTCTGTATTTTTACTAACAAATCCGCTTTCCGTTTTGCAGATTAATTCGTATGCTTCTCCATCTGAATCTGCCAAACATAAAATAGGGCTACGAGAAGCTATATACTCGAAGAGTTTTGTTGTTAGCATCCCTTCATTGCCTTCGTATGTATTTATAATGAGAATCAATAGCTCGGCATTTATTAATTCTTGCAAGGCCAGTTGATGAGGCAAAAAAGGTATTCTATTAACCGGGAAATCAGTTTCCGGAAAATTTCTTGTTCCAATGAGTGAAAAATCTATGTTGGGCAATTTTATTTCTGTTAATGCATTTATTAAAGGAGTGGGATCCTGACCTGCAGTAAGCTGACCTACATATTTAATACGGAATCTATTCGTTCTTTCATAATGCAAATCCTTAAAATCATCGGGATCAAAGCCATTGTAAAGAACTTCTTTGTTACCTTCAGGAAGAGAATTCGCGATGCCTTTACTTACAATATAATTCAGCTCTGCAGTCCGAATTATTTTCCTTTCCAGATATTTATGCAGAGCCATAGTTAAACGCATAGGGGGATTCAGTTTCAAATAATATATTTCAGACATAGGATCGCGAAAATCAGTTCGCCACTGAATATTGTAGCGTTTTTTTAGTTTTAATCCAATCAGATGAGTGGAATGGGGAGGACCGGTAGTTATCACATAATCAATTTTATTCGTTCTTAAAACTTGAACTGCACTTTTCAATGCTGCCGGATTCCAGCCAATACGAAGATCTGGAACTATGACATTTAAGCGTAACCAATATAAAAATTTTTGTAGTGGCTTATCGGTTGTTTTATTCTGTAGTGATCCATAGGGTAGTTCTTTTTGTCCCAATATGTTCCATAATTTTCCGAAACTTATTGGTTTACTTCGAAGTACTTTTACGGTAGCAGGAATTTTAGAAAGCAAGCTTTCATCCCGATATGGATAATCACCATCTAAAGTAGTGACTACAAATATTTCCACTCCTTTTTTATCCAGAGCATTGATAAATCTTAACCATCTTTGAACTGCAGCTCCTCCACAGGGAGGGAAATAATAAGTTATCAGTAAAATCTTCATTATTGCAATGTTAGTTCTGCTAGTGCTTTCCAGGAATAACGTTTTGTGAAGTTATCAATTGCTTTCCGCATATCCGGTTTCTGAGTAAGATGCAAAATTATTTTTTCAGCTAGAGCAGAAGGATTATCAGGAGGAACCAAATACCCTGTTTCACCTTCGGCTACATATTCTCCCAAACCACCTACATTACTGGCTAAAACAGGGACTCCAAAACTATAGGAGGTGGCAATAACCCCACTTTGAGAGGCACTTTTGTAAGGCAGGATACATAAACAAGATTGAGAAAAGAAGTGCGCAATTTCAGGATCGCTGATAAAACGAAAATAGCATTCTACTTTGCTCCCAATTCCTAAAGAGTTTATTAGTTCTGTATAGACATCACATTTACCATATACTTCTCCAGCGATAATTAACTTGGCATCAGGTACAGCATTTATCACTTTTGGCATTGCTCTAAGCAAAACATCCAGACCCTTATAGGGTTTAATTAAACCGAAAAAAAGCAGAGTATTTCTTTGAGGAAAAGGTACAACTTCACTGATATAATGTTCATAACAGGGATGGAAACCCAGAACTCCTTTTTTGGAAATATATAGAGGCAGTTCGTTATGTAATTCCTCCAAAGTAGCTTTACTTAAGGTTACAATTTTAGTTGCTGGCTTAAAGACATATTTAAGCAGCTGTTTTTCTAAAATCCATTTTTCGTGAGCCAGAATGTTATGCGCCAGAATAATGATAGGGGTATTAGGTATGCGTTTTATAATATAACCATAAGCAGGTGCAAAATATGGTAAAAACCAGGAAACAATTATCGCATCCGGTTTATATTGTTTTATTTCGTAAATTGTTTGTCCCCAGGTTTTGGGTTGCCAAGGAACCAGAATTCGCTTATTGACAAATTCATTATCTGTTATTGTATAATCATATTGTCCCTTACCTGGAAAAAGCAATTGTGGATATTGCTCTTTAAAATTGATGAATTGAACTTGATATCCTAAATCCCTGTAAGCTTCTGCTAAAGAGAAAGCAAAAAGAGAAATTCCTCCTCTATATGGGGGAGCAGGACCCAGAATAGCAATCCTCTTCATAATACACTCTGTTTAAAAAACCTCTTAACAATATCAACATCGTGATATTTCCCAAATAAAGCCATAAGTTTTAAGCGGACTTTTACACCTTTCATATCACTGGCAAGAATACAGCCAAGAGTTTCTAAATGTTTCCCTCCACCCTCATAACCATATTCAGCTAAAACTCTTCCTGTATAGGTTCTGGAGGTTATTACAACCAAAATACTTTTTGCAATAGCTGCTTGAATATCGGGTACTAGACTTTTAGGTAAATTTCCACGTCCAAATGCCTCTATTACAATTGCTTTGATATCATTTTCCATACAGCAACGAATGAATTTTCCATCCATACCAGCAGCAGCTTTAATAAGTTCCACTTTGGTATCTAATTGATCAGTCCAAACATTATCTTTGTAAAGTGAAGTTCTATGATAAACAATTTTATCAGGGTCTACAATTCCAACAGGTCCATAACCAGGAGAAATAAAGGAATCAATTTTTCCAGTATCGGATTTTACCACATCACGGGCAGTGTGAATTTCATCATTCATCACTACCAGAACTCCTTTATCTATTGAATCGGGATGACAAGCAACACGAACACTTCCAATTATGTTGCGAGGTCCATCTAATCCTATTTCATTTCCAGAACGCATTGCAGCTGTAAATATAACAGGTTTGCGTGTAGTCAAAACTAAATCACATAAATAAGCAGTTTCTTCTAAAGTATCTGTTCCATGAGTAATCACTATTCCATCATAATCAATTATTTTCAGGTCTACCAATTTAGCCAGTTCAAACATCATTTCCGGAGTCATATAGGGACTAGGAATATTTAAATAATCCATCACTTCAACATTAGCTACACTGTTTAATTGAGGAAACTGTCTTAAAAAATCGGCAAATTCATTACTGGGAATAACACCAGCAGGATCAGACGCCTTCATAGAAATTGTTCCACCGGTTAGGATAATAAGGATGTTCTTTTTCATATTTAATCTTTTTTCCATTTAATTACGATAAGGGATAGGATCAATAATCCCTGCTTCCCTAAATGCTCTTTTGCGAAGCAGACAACTTTCACACACACCACAGGCTATCTCATCATCACTATAACAGCTCCAGGATAAATGAAAAGGAGCTTTTAGCTTTATGCCCATTTGCACTATTTCTGATTTGCTTTTATGTAAAACCGGAGTTATAATATTAATTGGTAATTCACTTTTGGTTCCTGTGGCAATTACTTTTTCGAAGGATTTGAAAAAAACTTCACGACAATCAGGATAACCGGAACTGTCTTCTTCCACAGCGCCAATATAAATTTTTGTAGCTTTTATCACTTCAGCCCAAGCAACTGCTGCACATAGAAAAATAGCATTACGAAAAGGGACATAAGTAATTGGAATTTCTTTAGATGAAATTTTGCCTTCCGGAACAGGAATATGCCTATCGGTTAGAGCAGAACCGCCAATTTCAGATAGCCATTGATAATCTACTACCTTAGCCTGAAACGGTTTATAATAATCTGCCAATGCTGCAAAACAAGCAAGCTCTTTTTGCTCAGTTAGCTGTCCGTAATTGAAGTGCAAAAAAAAGACCTCATCAACTTCAGAAACAGCACAAGCAGCAGTAACCAAAGAATCCATCCCTCCACTAACCAATACTATTGACCGGGTCATATTTTATATCCTGTGTTATTTATTTGATCAATTTTCCTCTTATGCTGCTTTGTGTCAAGATAAGAATGCGCTATACTGCAATTTTGAAAATAAGAATTTTAGATCTTAGTGTTATAAAAAGCAGAATACCTTAATAGATTCTCTAATGATCTTTTACTATTTCCATAACGATAGGTTATTTCGCTGAAGAATCGTTTAAGTTTCTAAGGTTCTGTAACTGTATTCTGATAGGATGGATTATGTGGTTTCCTTATCTTTAACGGCAATGATTTATAGTTAGCTGAATAACTGAAACAATAGGCGCCATAATAAATCCCTATTGCAGTAAATACTGTGTTAAAGGGATGAATTATTCATAAACAGATAAATTCAAATAAACTGAGGGATAGTATCTATTCTCATAAAGGAAAACTTTTCAAAATTATCTCTTTAAGTTCTGCGATGCTATCAGTGTGATTAATTTTATTACGCAATTCAGGTCCACCTAAAATACCCTTAGTATAAAAACAAAGCTGAGCTCGTAATTCTCGTACTGCTATATATTCCTGTTTATATTGCAAGGCTTTATCTATATGCAATATAATAGTATTAAGTATATCCTGTCTGGTTACAGGTTTATATGTTCCACCCTTCAGTAGTTCTCTGCATTGAGAAAAGAGCCAAGGTTTTCCTAAAGCACCTCGGCCTATCATCAAGCCGTCACAATTTGTTTCCCTAAGCATAGTTAAAGCGTCTTCTGGAGTTTTAATATCTCCATTACCAATAACTGGAATAGAGACATTTTGCTTCAGAATTTTGATATGTTCCCAATTACTAATTCCGGAAAACATTTGACGCGAAGTTCTGGGATGCAGACAAAGAAAATCGGCTCCACTATCTTGCATCAAGATACCAAAATCAAGAAAGTTCAAATTTTGCATATCCCATCCGCTGCGAAATTTAACACTTAAAGGTAGGCAATCTTGCAGGGCATTTTTAACTTCTTTAACAATTTTTACGGCCAAAGAAGGAGTTTGCATTAACGCTGATCCAGCTCCTCTTCGAATTACTTTTTTAACTGGACAGCCCATATTAAGATCAATGAAATCGGGTTTTAAAGGAAGTAGGGTAGAAGCAGCTTTAGCCATAATAAGAGGGTCGTTGCCAAAAATCTGAATACCAAAAGGTCTCTCGAATTCTTCAAAATATGCATATTGCAGGGTTTTATCCGAATCTCTAATAATACCATCGGCACTAACCATTTCGCTGATTAGAACTTCTGCTCCCCACTGTTTACAAATTTGGCGAAAAGGGCTATCTGTATATCCAGCTAAGGGTGCTAAAAAAAGTAGTGGTTCTTTGAATAGATATGTGGTCATTAACCCGAATATTTAGCCTTTATAGCGTTAATATCTACCTCATCAATATATTCTCTTTTCATAAAGCGTTCGGCGTATTCTTTATAAAGACCGCTATCTAAAAAGAAACTAACCAGATCTTTATCCAGTTGACCATCCTTAACCATAAATCCCATAATAGTTAAAGATTCGGTTAATGTTTTAGCTTTTTTATAGGGTCTATCGGCTGCAGTTAGAGCTTCGAAAACATCTGCCACTGCCAAAATACGAGATTGTAAGGGTAAATTATCAGCTGAATAACCCTTAGGATAACCCTTTCCATTAAGCATTTCGTGATGGGTGGAAGCATAAAAAGCTACATTCTCGTATTTCTTGGGGAATGATAGTTGGGAAAGCATTTCCCAGGTGATTGATACATGATCTTGCATAATTTTCATTTCTTCTGGAGTAAAAGTTCCTCTGCCACTAATCATCATATTCTTTTTTTCGTCTGCAGTGAAAATGAAATAGTGTTTGCCTTCATATTCGAAATCAATGTTACTGAATTTATCTACTCGTTCTAAATCGGTTTTATCTACAAATTCTTTACCCTCATTTACATTGATCAGAAAATTAGTAAGATCCTCAAGATAGCTGTGAAAGTCCTTCGGTTCCAGCTCTAAATCAATATAATGATGGATAAAATCTGCAAAATCTGATTCACTCAGCTTTACTTGTAAATAAGATAATAGCAGTTCCAGTTTTTCAATTCGTAATTTAACAAGCTCAATGCGGTCGCAAATAGTTTCGAGTTTTGTGCTTTTATCCATAATTGCTTCAGGAGTAACAATTTTCCCTACATCGTGCATCCAGCCAGCCATAGAAAGTTCTTTTAGTTCATTTTCGCTAAATTTGCGTTCTGGAAAATATTTCTCACCTATGTCATTGATTTTATTGGCGATCATTTCAGTTAATAAGGCTACGCGGGTTATGTGATTGGAAGAATATTTGGACTTTCTTTCAATAGCTCCAGCAATGGAACGGATGAATTGATTCAAGAGTTCTTCTAAATCCTCAATCAATTTTTTATTGGAAAGAGCAATTGCAGCCTGTGAGGCAAGTGAGGATAACATTGCTTTATGTTCTTCGGTAAAGGAGATTATATTGCTGTTTTCATCCATTGCATTTATGAATTGAATCACGCCTAAAACTCTATCTTCGTGGTTTTTTAAGGGAATAGTTAACATCGACTTGCAGCGATAATTATTTTCCTGATCGGTTTTAATCGTTCCGCTAACATCGTAACCTTTTGCTTCATAAACATCGTCGAAACATAAGCTGCGTTTGTTATGAAAGACATTAGTTACAATTTTATCATTAACTGGTGTGCCATCTTCATTGTAAAGATCAATGGCTTTCCAGTTAATGGGTCCCTTTGTACCACCTTTAAGTAAATTCAAAGTTGCGTTATAAACTATTTCAAATTCTAGTTTCGTGGCTTCATCGTTTACTTTATAGATTGTTGCTGCATCAGCTTTTGTAAAAGAAATACCTTCCTCCAGAATCATATCAAAAATTTTATCTAAGTCACTTTCAGAAGAAAGTGATTCGCCAATACGGGTCAGACGCTTGATATGCAACAATTGTTCTTCTGCGAGATTAGTGATATTATCAACCACGCTGTTTAGCATTTTGTTAATCTCATAGTTTGTGCTAAAATCGTATTTCATTTTGTTTACTCCTGAATACGCTGAAAAAGCATATATTGCGGTTCAAAACCTTGACACTTTTGTTCGATTTCGTAAAAAGTGCTAATATGCTCTTCAAAAGGTGAATGTTTTAAAACTGGTTCATCATAAACTGAGATAAAGGAAGGATGCGTTAAAAATTCATCTAAAATCCAGGCAGCATAATCTCGATTATCAGTTGTAATCTGAACCCGTGATGAGGGCTTTAGAATTATAGATAAAGCACTTAAAAAATCTTGCTGTATAAGGCGTCTGCGATGATGTTTTCGTTTCGGCCAGGGATCTGGATATTGAATAAAAACACCTGAAACAGATTCGGCAGGAAAAAGCTGGCTTATATTAGCATCAATATGAAGTCGGATAAGACGAACATTAGGGTTCTGCTCAGGGCTTAGTTTTTTTAAAGTATTATTTATCCTCTTTTCTGCTGATTCCAATCCGATAAAATTGAATTCTGGATGTAGCACGGAAAAAAGGGATATAAATTCTCCCTTACCGGAACCAATTTCCAGTAAAAGAGGGTTGGAATTATGAAATATTTCTTGTGGATCTAAACGCACATAATGACCCTCAGTATTCATTTTGGGTTCAATTACGAAGAAATCTTTGTGATTAATCATCGTCTTCTGCATCCTCTCTAATTGCTTTTTTCGCTTCATCAATTTCTTTGCGAACGATAACTAAATTTGCTAAAGAAATGCCTACACCAATGAAAATAAATAATACCAAGGCATTTAAAAAATAATCCATAAAGGTGTTAGCGGCTTTAGGTTGTTTTAAAAGTAACATTAATATCTTCAAATATGTTCCTAGGACCAAAGCTGAAACAAATGAAAAGATCAAAGTCCGTATCTTGATGAGAGACTTTGCCAAAAAAGTATAGCGCAATATCAACCAAAGTAAAATACCACAAATCAGATTAAGAATGAAAAGTAAGATAAGGCTAAATTGCGAGCCCAATCGAACTATCATAAGAATCCCGTCTAATAACGGTATAACAATAAGCAATCCCCAAAGCGCAAATTTAGGTAAACAATAACAACTAAAAGCAATAGCACCAATAAAAAAACTAACAGCTAAATATAGCTCCGCTTGACTGATGCCTCTGCCTCCCCAATTATTCGTAAAATCCCTAAAACTACCGGAAAAAAGCAAACCCCCTAAAATTGCTGTTGCTATTGGGAAAAACAACAACAACAAATGCCGGGGCATTATTTTAGTGCTTTCCATTCAAATCCTTCACTTTTATTAAGTTATATAAATCCATATTTCAACTGTATGTAAATTTATGTTGACTTATAGACCTATAATACAAATTTAACGCAACTGAAGAGAATGTCAATAATAATAATTTGATATGGAGATAAAGAAGTGCTAAATATAGTGAAAAGCCTGAAAGAGAAACTATCTAAAACCAATAGCAACCTGATGGGTAAAATTGCTGAAACAGTTAAAAAAAAGAAAGTTATAGATGAGGAAACACTCGCTGAAATAGAAGAAATCCTGCTATATTCAGATACTGGAATAGAAATGACCGAAATTATCCTGCAACGCTTTAGAGAACAATTGAAAAAGGATAAAGTTACCGATCCTGAAATAGCTCAGATATATCTTACTGATGTTATGCGGGATATTTTGCTAAGCGAAGATGAAGAGATTCCCGATTTTTTTGCAGAACCGTCTGTGAAACCTTATGTGATTGTTTTTGTTGGTGTTAACGGAACTGGAAAAACTACTACTATCGGGAAAGTTGCCTATAAATTTTCGCAAATGGGCAAAAAGGTTTTAATAGTTGCTGGAGATACTTTTCGGGCTGCTGCCATTGAACAAATCGCTATTTGGGCTGAACGAGCAGGTGTTGCTATAGTCCGTTCTCAACCTGATAGTGATCCTGCAGCAATTATATATGATGGGGTAAATGCATCTATGGCTCGTGGCTATGATATAGTTTTAATTGACACTGCAGGACGACAACATACTAAAGACAATTTAATGAAAGAGCTTAGTAAAATAGATCGCACCATTAAAAAATTGATTCCAGAAGCTCCTCATGAAGTGATTTTAGTGGTAGATGCCACAACTGGACAAAATGCTATCTCTCAAGCCCATAATTTTGATAAGTCTATACATTTAACGGGTATTGCTTTAACAAAATATGATGGCACATCCAAAGGCGGAATAATTTTTAACTTGAAACATAACTTGAAACTTCCAGTAAAACTATTAGGCGTTGGTGAAGGAATTGAAGATTTAATGCCCTTCAAAGCTGTACCTTTTGTAAAAGCTTTCTTTGAAGAATGATACCAGGCAGATATTTCCTATGGATATAATATGTTGTTTCTATTTATATAAGGCAGAAATACAGATAAACTGAGGATTAACTACAGGTCTTTTTTATTTGGGAATAGAATAACAAGGTATTATATCTCCATAATTAATAACATTCATTAAATCTTCAATACTTCCTCAATATTGTTTTGGGGATTAAAGGAAAAAAGTACCTCCTTTTTTAGTAAGTTTAGTTACTTAAGGAAGAAGTAATATATCTTTTCTACAGTTTATTAGGAATTCATCCTCAGTAAAAAAACCCGAATAAGAAATCCACATAGTTTATGGACATTTTCAGCAACTGAATCGCTGAATTAAAATCTTCTAAAAACAGGTAAGCATAAAGCCCGTCGGTGAGCTTCGGTTTATTTGCCAAGCAAGAACTAGTAATCTCATTTTCCTCTATATAGTAAAATTGTGGGTTGATATTGAGTACTATCCTAATGTATTTACCTACCCGCAGGTGTTTACTAATTTCGGATAAGCTACATATTGTATTCAAGCTTTGCTCTTCGCTCTTAAGGGAAAGCGTTAATCAAGTGTTTATCAACCCTTAATCAAGCGTTAATTATTAACGCTTGATTAAGGCCTGTTAAACGAGAGATTAAAACCTTCAAGCAAGGAAAACAAGCGACAATAATATTGGGATTTTATTATCAAATTGATTGTTACAGTTGGTATAATTCAGTTTCAAGAGGGAAATAATCGCAATATTTTGAAGTTTCAACTTTAATCCTCCCAATTGTAATTGATCCTTATATGAATCTTAAGAGGAATTAAAACTGAAGGAGAGGATACTTTCTACCTTTACCACCCAACCTCAATACTGTTTTTAATTGACAAAAGAACCTATACTAAATTAAGGATAACTTAATTTAATAACATAAAAAAGGAGATCTAAAATGTCTAATCAACCTCCCCAAAACCAAATTCAGATAAAAATCGACGAAAAGGTCGGTGAAGGCACCTATGCCAATTTCTTTGTTATTACCAATTCCCCTTCAGAATTTATTATGGATTGTGGTCGTATCCTTCCTGGCATTCCTGATGCTAGAATTTATACACGCGTTCTGATGACTCCTTCTCATGCCAAACAACTGATGCAACTTTTGGAAAAAAATATAGATGCATACGAAAATCAGTTTGGCGAAATCAAATTACAAGGTCAACAAGATAATAAACCTGTTGGTTTCAAGCCCGATTCTAAAATATAAAGGGTGAAAAGGTCAGTAGCTAAGAGGGTGAAGAGAAAAGGTTAACAGATTAACTTTAGAACTCATATTATGGAAAGGTGATAAGGTAACACCTATAAAAAAATGCATAGTTGTCTTTCACTTGTTAATCTGTTAACCTGGATAATCTTGCTAAAATAACCTATGCAAGATAAGCGCTATAGGTTTGCTATTATCTATCTTCCTTGTTTGATGACCAAGATTTAGCTTGACGAAATATCCTTATTTATGAGATAAATTCTTTAATATATGATATTGCTATCACAGTAATCTAAATACTTAACTATCAATATATAACAAAAGGAGATATAAGGAAATGAGCAAAATTGCTAATATGCTGGATGCCGATTTGGAGAATAAAATTTGCCTGGTGCGTATGGATCATAATGTAGTTAAAAATGGCATTATTAAAGATACTATGCGTATTGATGCCACAATACCAACCCTTATGCACATATTCAGAAAGGGAGGTTTACCAATTTTGATGAGCCATATTGGTAGACCCTTTGACAAAAAAACCGGTACTATCAACATTTCGGAAGCTGAATCAGTTGTTCCAGTTGTAAAATACTTGGAAAGTAAATTTCAGCTTAGAGGTTTAATACCTGATTGCAAGCCCCAAGATAAAATTGGGATAACAGATTATACTCCGATTGGAAAAGCTGTTGAATCCTTAAAAAAGGGTGAAGTGGATTTTGTATACCTTCCTAATACTCGCTGGTTTAAAGGCGAAGAAGCAAAAGATGAAAGTACTGATGTTATGGCAAAAAGTTTAGCACAATTTGCTGATGTTTATATTAATGATGCTTTCGGTTCTTGGCAAGCACATTGCAGTACTTATACAATTGCCAATTACCTTCCTTCTTATGCTGGACTTTTGATGCAGAAAGAAATATCCAATTTACAAAAGATCTTTGAACCTAAACATCCTTTTTTAGCAATAGTAGCTGGAGCAAAATTCGATACAAAAATCGGGCCTTTATCTTCCTTGATCAAAATAGCTGATAAACTTATTTTAGGTGGAGTTATTTATAATGCATATCTCTGCTGTAAATATAACATTAAAATTGAAGGTGTAACTAATGAAGATATTGAAGCAGCCAACAAATTTATTAGTGAAAGTAGAGATTATATACATAAGATAGTGGAACTACCGCTGGTAATTGAAAATACAGGAATGCAAAAGCGCGAAAATCCGAAAGAGATAGATATCCATATTTTAGAACCAGGAACACAATTAGCATATGTCTTAGATGTAGCAGGTAGTAATTTTGCTGAGGAATGCGTAAAAAAAGTTTTTCAGGAAGCAGGAACTATCTTTGTAAATGCAGTGATGGGTTATAGTGCTCTTTTTCCTGAGGGAACAATGGCTATGTACTCTTTGATTGACCAATGCCAAAATGCTGTAAAACTTTTCGGTGGGGGAGATACAATTCAGGATTTTAAAGAATACCTTCCTGGAATTTTTGCAAAAGCACAAAACGATCCCAGCTACTATTTCTTTACTGGAGGGGGCGCGATTCTGGATGCTATTCAACAGGGCTCTCCATACGGTATGAAACCGGTTCAAGCATTACTTAGAGATTAATAATTATAGGAGAATAAAGTGGATAATGACAATAAACTGAACCTGCTGAAAGAATTTCCTCCTCCAACATATGAGGAATGGTTGCAGGTAGTAAATGAAGGTTTGAAAGGTGCGGATTTTGAAAAAGTAATGAAAACCCAAACCCCGGAAGGAATAACTTTGCAGCCAATTTATCGTAAAGAAGATGTTGCTAAACTTCCTTTTATGGAAAGTATGCCTGGTAAAAGTCCTTATGTGCGAGGGAATAATCCTATCCGTTTTTTAACTGAGGGTTGGTTGATTGCTCAAAATCATACAGATTCTGATCTAAACACTTTAAACCAGAAAATACTGAAAGAATTGAATCAGGGTTTAACCGCAGTTAATATTACCTTAGCAAATAATACCTCTCCTGAAGGGGTGAAAGTACAAACTCTTAACGATTGGGAAACCTTGTTGGCAAAAATTGACATAAAAGCTGCTCCTTTGTTTATGCAATTAGGTTTAGAGGATACAGAAATCCTGAAAACCCTAAAACAATATACCGATAAATACAATATTGAACTAAAGACCCTTCAATCTGGCATAGGTATTGATTTTATCGGTGAATTGGCAGATAGAGCATATCTGCCTTTTTCTCTTGAAGAGACCTGGCAAAAATTAGAAGAAACAGTCAGATGGAATATAGAAAATGCATCCGCGAACAGGATAATCAGTATTGATGCCTCTATTTATGAATCAGCTGGAGCTTCCATTGTTCAAGAGTTGTCTTTTGCTTTGTCTACAGCAATTTGTTATATAAAACACTTACAGGATGCAGGTTTTACCATTGAAGAACTGGCTCCTCTATTTCAAGTGAAACTTTCGCTTGGCTCCAATTTCTTTATGGAAATAGCTAAAATACGTACTTTCCGTTTACTTTGGTCTGAAATGATTAAAGCATACGGTGGGGAAGAAGAATATCAAAAAGTATGGATTCATGGCAAAACAGCAAAGTTCAATAAATCTATATATGATATATATGTAAATGTGTTACGAACTACAACTGAAGGTTTTGCAGGAGTGATTGGAGGTGTAGATAGTTTAGAAATTGGCCGCTTCAATGAATTAATTGCTCCTGCAGATGAATTATCAGTTCGCCTTGCTAGAAATCAACAGATTATTTTAAAAGAAGAAGCTCATTTTGATAAGGTTATTGATCCTGCTGGTGGCTGTTATTATATTGAGTGGCTTACTAATGAATTGGCAAATAAATCCTGGGCTTTGATGCAAGAAATTGAAGCAAAGGGTGGAATGCTGGAAGCGTTGATAAATTCAGATATACATAATTATATTGAATCTGTAGCCAAGCAGAGAATTGAGGCAGTAAATAGACGCAAAAGTGTTTTTATTGGCGTTAATATGTATGCCAATCCACTAGAAAATATGGTTTCTGCATTGCCTCATTCAAATTCTACTTGTGATGAATTTACAACAACAATTAAACCATTACCAAAGCGAAGAGCTGTAGAAGATGTGGAAAATCTTAGAATGCAGATTGAAGCAAGCAACGCTAATAAAAAGATCTTTTTACTTAATATGGGAACCCTTGCCGAATATAAAGCCAGAGCTGATTTTGCTCTTAATTTCTTTCAAGTAGCTTCTTTTGAAGTTATCTATCCCAATGGCTTTGCCAACATAGATGAAGCTATAAAAGAAGCGGAAAAATCCGGTGCCAAAGCTTTTTGTATCTGTTCTACAGATGATAATTATCTCAATTTGGTTCCCGAGATTTGTTCAAAACTAAAAGGTAAAATTATCAGCTTAGCAGGCTATCCCACAGATAAAATTGAGGACTATAAGAAAGCAGGAATAAATAGTTTTATTCACATCAAAGCAGATATCGTAACTACCCTACGGGAATTGGCAAAGCAGATGGAGGTGATTAAATGAAAAATCCTGATTTCTTAAAGATTAAGCCCGATTTTATTGCTGAGCAGAAAACGGAACCGAAACTTGATTTTAGCTGGAAAACTAATGAACAGATAGAAGTTAAACCCCTATTTTTTAAAGCCGATATGGAAAATATCGAACACTTAGATTATCTATCCGGTTTACCTCCTTTTCTAAGAGGACCTTATCCTACAATGTATATTCAACGACCTTGGACGATTCGTCAATATGCTGGTTTTTCTACAGCAGAAGAAAGTAATGCCTTCTACCGTAGGAATTTGGCTATGGGACAAAAAGGGCTATCAATAGCATTCGATTTACCAACTCATAGAGGTTATGATTCAGACCATCCTCGCGTGATTGGAGATGTAGGAAAAGCTGGAGTAGCTATTGATTCTATTTTAGATATAAAGATCCTCTTTGATCAAATCCCACTGGATAAAATGAGTGTATCAATGACAATGAACGGAGCTGTTATTCCGATAATGGCATTTTATATTGTTGCCGCAGAAGAACAAGGTGTGAAACCGGAAGCTCTAAATGGAACGATCCAAAACGATATTTTGAAAGAATATATGGTGCGTAATACATACATCTATCCACCGGAACCCTCAATGCGGATAATAGCCGATATATTCAGCTATACTTCAAAAAAGATGCCTAAGTTCAATAGTATAAGTATTTCTGGATATCATATGCATGAAGCAGGAGCTACTGCTGACCTCGAAATGGCCTATACCTTAGCAGATGGTTTAGAATATGTGCGTACTGCTCTAAAAGCTGGTATAGATATAGATGTTATAGCTCCGCGGCTTTCCTTCTTTTGGGCAGAAGGAATGAATTATTTTATGGAAGTGGCAAAATTGCGTGGAGCAAGAATTCTTTGGGCAAAAATCATTAAGCAGTTTAACCCCAAAAATCCTAAATCTATGGCTTTAAGAACACATAGTCAAACTTCCGGATGGAGTTTAACTGAACAAGATCCTTACAATAATATAACAAGAACTTGTATTGAAGCACTTGCGGCTACAATGGGTCATACTCAATCCTTGCATACCAATTCTTTGGATGAAGCAATTGCTTTACCTACTGATTTTTCTGCAAGAATTGCCAGAAACACACAGCTCTATTTACAAAATGAAACAAGCATCTGCAGAGTGATTGATCCCTGGGCTGGTTCATATTATGTAGAATATTTAACCGATGCTTTAATGAAAAGTGCTTGGAATCATATAATGGAAGTTGAAAACTTGGGTGGAATGGCCAAAGCTATTGAAACAGGGCTTCCTAAAATGCGAATCGAAGAAGCAGCTGCCCGACGACAGGCAAAAATTGATTCTGGTGCTGATATTATTGTGGGTGTAAATAAATACCCTCCGGAAACGGAAATTCCAATCGAAATATTAGAAGTGGATAATTCCGCTGTGCGAGCCACCCAAATTGCCCGTCTGGAAAAACTACGCAAAGAACGTAATAACGAAGATGTTGAAAAAGCCCTGGAAGCAATTACCAAATGCGCTGAAACAAAAAATGGAAATCTTCTAGAACTGGCTATCGATGCAGCCAGAAAAAGAGCTTCTTTAGGTGAAATTTCCTATGCAATGGAAAAAGTATGGGGCCGTCACCAGGAAGCCATTCGTTTAATAAATAATGTTTATAGCAGTGAGTATGCAAAAATGGATGATATTGAACAAGTTCGTGCTTTAACTGATAAATTTGCAGAACTGGAAGGTCGAAGACCTCGTATACTAGTAGCCAAAATGGGCCAAGATGGTCATGATCGCGGAGCCAAAGTTGTAGCTACTGCCTATGCTGATATGGGTTTTGATGTTGATGTAGGACCTCTATTTCAAACTCCTGAAGAAACAGCTCGTCAGGCAGTGGAAAATGATGTTCATATTATTGGCATAAGTTCTTTGGCTGGTGGCCATAAGACCCTACTTCCTAAACTGATGGAAGAGCTTAAGAAATATGGCAGAGAAGATATAATTGTTACAGTTGGAGGTGTAATTCCTCCTCAGGATTATGAGTTCCTTTATCAAAATGGAGCTGCTGCTATATTCGGACCTGGAACCAAACTTCCTGAATCTGCAAAATTAGTTATGGAAAAGCTATTGGCACACAAGAATGAATGAAAAAAGAAAACCGGAATGGACTCCTTTATATAGTGGAAAGGAATTTGCCACGAGTGTTGTAACAGGAAAGAAATCTGTGCATATAAAAGCGTCTCCTTCTACTAAAGGGAAAAAATACGATTTAGATACTTTGGTAAAGGGAGTTCTAAATTCCGAGCGAACCTTGCTGGCCAAAGCAATTACTTTGATAGAAAGTAATGCAGAAAAACACTTTTTACAAGGGCAGGAGCTAATTCAAAAGCTCCTGCCTTATTCTGGAAATTCTATTCGTATTGGTATAACAGGAGTTCCAGGAGCAGGGAAAAGCACTTTTATAGAGAGTTTTGGCTTATATTTAATTGAACAAGGGCACAAAGTAGCTGTTTTAGCTATCGATCCTAGCTCTACTATTAGTAAAGGAAGTATATTGGGCGATAAAACAAGGATGGAAACCCTGTCCAGAAATCCCAATAGCTTTATTCGTCCTTCTCCCAGTGCGGGAATTTTGGGTGGAGTAGCCAGAAAAACCAGAGAAACAATAATATTATGCGAAGCAGCAGGTTATGATATTGTATTAATTGAAACTGTTGGAGTTGGTCAATCCGAAACTACTGTTCGTTCTATGGTAGATTTCTTTTTGCTGATGCAAATTGCCGGTGCTGGAGATGAGCTTCAGGGTATTAAAAGAGGAATTTTAGAACTTGCTGATTTGATTGTGTTTAATAAAGCCGATGGAGATAATATCCAACGAACGGAAATCGCTAAACAAGAGCTACAAAATGTTTTACATTATATGCGAAATGCAACCGAGGGTTGGCAAACTAATGTTGTAACCTGTTCGGCAATAAACAAAACCGGTTTAGACGAGATTTGGCATTCGATTTCGGAATTTTACACAAAGACAAAACAAAATGGGATTTTCGCTAAACGCCGTGCACAGCAAAATACACAGTGGTTTGAAAATTTGATCACAGAAGCAGTTTTGCATCGTTTCTACCAGAAAGAGGAAGTGAAAACACTCATCACTCAGTTGAAAGACGATATTGCTATCGGTAAGATTCCTATTGCTTTAGCTGTTAGCAAAATACTGAAAGCAAGCGAATAATATCATTCGGGGTACTTATAATCAAGTACCAGAATAGTTATATCATCCCTTTGCGGTATACTTTGTGCAAAATTATGCACATATTGCATAATCTGCTTAGCAGTTTGTTCCGGATTGGTAGTTTCCAGGTTCTGGATTATTGATTCAACACCTTTTATCCCCAGAAAATCTTCTTTTTCATTCATAATTTCCGTAACCCCATCCGTTAGGAGAATAAGTTCGTCTCCTTTATCCAGTTTCAATTGGGAGGAACCAATTTCCATATTTTCAAAAACACCTAAAGGATTGGAATGAGTATCGGCGAAAATTTCATAAGTACCATTCAGCTTTCTTAAAAACAAGGGAGTATGACCAGCATTGGAAAATTCCAGTTCATCATTTTTTAAATCTATTATTCCTATTAGAGCAGTAACGAAAATCGCCGCGGAAGATTGAGTACACAGAAAATTATTGAGGTTTTTCATTATTTCATTTACAGTGAAGTTATAAGTGGAAATAGTTCTTAGATAAGTAGAAACCATTATCATCGTCATTGAAGCCACAATGCCTTTACCAGCTACATCAGCTATAACAAAAAAGAAATGAGATTCATCAACAGGAAAGAAATCGTATAAATCACCTCCGATTTCACCAGCTGGTTCCAAAATACCATAACAGCGGATTTCCTTTACTTTGTAGGGATGTTCAGTATTTGCAGGAATTAGTTTTCGTTGAATTTCAGAAGCAACTTGTACTTCAGCCAGAATGCGATTTTTTTCAGCATTTGTAATTTCCAAATTTTTGATATACTCTTTCAAAGATTTTTGCATTACAGCAAAAGAATGTATAAGGTGATCTATTTCATAGCTGTTTCCTGAAGGAGGAAGCTGAGCATCAAAATCACCTGAACCTATTTTAGTGGCTACTTCTGTAAAAAGTCTAATGGGTTTAGAGACACTGAAAGTTCTGTAATATACAATTAGCGATATAGATATAAATATAATCACCGAAAAGAGGGTTTGAATAATCAGCAACAAATTTAGGTCTCTAACGACATCTTTATGCGCAATAACAATTCCCAGTGACCAGTTATTGGAAAGCAGGGGAGAAAAATATATCCAAGAATCGTTAAAAATTGTATTTCCTCGTAAACGAATAAAATCAGTTTCACCTTGAATCATTTTTTTGCCGAGTTCTCGTAATTGGGTGTCCTTTGTTTCTTCCGCTAAGCTAAATATGCTTTCATTAAAAGATATAGAATCTGCAGGATGAGTGATAATGGTACCAATGCTGGAAACTAAAAAAGCATAACCACTGCGTTTTAGCTTTAGAGGAGAAACGATTCTCTGCAAACCGGAAAGTTTTGTATCGAATCGCATAACACCAATACAATTACCTTTAATAAAAATAGGAACACAATACGAAATAACTGTTTGCTTTGTGGAACTAGCATCATACCAGGGGTCAGTCCAACATTTACTTTTTAGTTCATAGGGAATTTGAAACCAATCAAGATATTGATATTCTGCAGGATGCAATTCCTGAGATATGGCCTTATTTTTAAAGTGATAAATGGTTCGGGAATCACCAGATTTGTTATACTCTGGAGCATAAGCAATAGTAATTGATTCCAAAGTGTCAAATTCATAGATATAATCATTCAGAATTGTATCAAGTTCGTTTCTATTGAGATAGTCAGAATTATATAATGTTATAATCGATTGAGAGATATCTACTATGGCTGATAAGCGTCCCTCAATCTGATAAACAGTTTCCTTAGCAAGATGACTTACAGTTTCACGGGAATTATCCATCATTATTTCGGAAAACAGAAATCTGGTTATTCCTATAAAGACAGAGAAAATAAGTACCAGAAAAAAAAAGATAAAAACAATTATCTGGTAAGCAAGTCCTCGTTCTTCTTGTTTACTTTGCATACGGATAAAAACTATTATAGGTTTGGCTGGTTATAGGCATATTTTGTTCAGTTAGTAATCTCTTTGCTTCTTCAAACTGACTTTTTTGAAGAACACCAATTTGACTACTATCTACCATAAAATCTTGGCTTAATTCATTTAGCATCCATTTTTGATGAGGTCTATTAGCTGGTAAATGGTGTTTATGCATAATTTCTAAAACTGTGGATATTGTTTCCTCTTGATTGTTTATCGCATATAACCATCCTTCAATAGTGGCGTCAACGAAATCACGACAATGTTTCGAATGCTTTTCATAAAATTCCCTAGTTGTATAAAGCCCATTATCTGCAACATTAAGTCCAATATCTGCAAATGATACTGTAAATAAATCCTCAATATCTATTCCTGCTTGCTGAAGTTGATGATATTCATTGTAACGCATCACATTCATTATATCGATCCCATCTTTCAGAAAGAGATTGATTGATGTATCCAAATCTACAATATCCATATTAAGCTTGTGCTGCTGTAGAAAGATTAATGAGAGGAGGCGGTCATCAGTTTTCCACAAACCTATTCTCTTTCCATTAAAATCAGCTATCGAGTTTATTCCTCTGGATTTTTTACCTACCAACATCAGATAGGTTCGCTGCATTAATTGCGCAAGATTAACTAAATTATCTTTTTCAGAATCTCTTTTTATAGCAGTTAATAGTGACATTTGCACAATATCACTATGTCCATCCTGTAAATTGTCGTAAGGAGGATAGTGGGGACCACCGGTTTGGATTAGTACATTCAACCCTTTATCGTTATAAAATCCTTTTTTTTGAGCCATATAAACACCGGCAAATTCTGCTTGATGAGTCCATACAGGAAGATAGCGAATAGTGAATAATCCAGTACTATATGGTGATTGTTCCATATTGGATTGAGTTATAGCACCGTTTTGTTTATCGGATTTTTTGCATCCCGTTAATAAGAAGATTGATAATAAAAGCAGTAGTAAAGCTAGCGTTTCCCTCTTATTATTCATATAGATCTATTCCTCTCTTAACATGTAACGCAATAATGTATATCATCCCATGAAACTCCCTATGGCCATTATAGCTATAATACAATACTGGGCATAACAACATCCTACCCAAAGTTACGAAGAATCTCTCTAAGAAGTAACAATCCCTGCTATCTTCTCTCAATAAATATAACAGATTCATATTCGTTAGTGCAAGAAAATGTACATACCTAAACAAGGAAATTCGATTTTTTCTTGCACAGGCAGAAAATCTGCTATTATAAATCCCATATCTTTCTTACTACATATTAACAATAATATAAATAAACATCCTGTCAAACAGAATCGAACAAATATCCTGTCTTTTCGTGTTGATAAATTTCTACAGCGCTTACATTTCTTTTATATAGGACTTTATTGTGAAAATATTCGACAGATCATCTGTAAAAAGCACAACTAGCTAATTAGATATAATGTATCTCATCATCATTAGCATGCAAACTGTAACCCTCCTGTGTTGCGAGGGGAGGGTTACAGAAAATTCATTATCTACATAGCAGCTTTACTAAAATAACATCTTATTATGTTGGTGCTTTAAAATAATAAGTATCTATCGCTATGTTTTTGTTATAATGGAAGAAACCGCAACAAATAAGAACATAATATTCCAGTTTATTGTACGCTGTACTTTTTGTTTGAGTAGACAATTTCCGTTTATGGCTTCTTAAGTGACGAGGCTTTGATAAATTCTCTAAATAATGGATGTGGATTAGTGGGTCTGCTCTTAAATTCTGGATGAAACTGCACTGCTATAAAGAAATCCAAATCCGGATATTCTACTATTTCCACTAAATAATTATCAGGTGATAATCCACTAATCTTTAATCCTGCCTTTTGAATTATTTCGCGATAATCATTATTAAATTCGTAGCGGTGTCTATGTCTTTCACTAATGGTTTCTGTTTGATACGCTTGATAAGCTTTACTACCTTTATCCAAATGGCAATCATAAGCTCCCAAGCGCATAGATCCGCCAATTCTTTTTTGGTAAACTTGATCTTTAATAAGATGAATTACTGGGGCTAAAGTTTCTTCGTTAAATTCTGTACTATTAGCATCTACAAGATTACAAAGATCTCGGGCACATTCAATTACTGCAACATGCATTCCCAGACAGATACCCAGATAGGGTATATTATTTTCTCGGGCATATTTGGTAAAAACAATTTTCCCTTCTATACCTCTAACACCAAATCCACCAGGAACTAAAATACCTTGAACACCATTGAGCATAGTTGCAATTTCTTCTTCCAAAAAATTGTGTTCGCTATCAATCCATAAAATTTTTACTCTTTTCATCAAAGATGCACCTGCGTGAATTAAAGCTTCTCCAATACTTTTATAGGCATCCTGGTGTTGCACATATTTTCCACAGACAGCGATAGTAACAACTTCCTCAGCATTTTCGCGATTATGCAAAAAATGCAACCATTCATTCATAACAATTGGTCTTTGTTCAAGTTTGAAATGCTGGCAAATAATTTCAGGGAGTTTTGCCTTTTGGAAATTAAGGGGAATTTCATAAACACAATCTACATCAATTGCATTAATCACATTCTCTCGTTTCACATTGGTAAACAGGGCTATTTTACTATAAATCTCTTCTTCAAAAGGTTTCTCGCTTCTGCAAAGTAAAACATCCGGTTGAATACCTATTTCCCTAAGTTTATAAGCACTATGTTGAGAAGGTTTGGTTTTTAATTCTCCGGCTGATTTTATATATGGTACATAAGTTAATAGAATATTAAGCGTATTTTCATAACCAATATCTAAACGTAATTGGCGGACTGATTCCAAAAATGGCAAACCTTCAATATCGCCAACAGTTCCACCTACCTCGGTGATAATTATGTCATACTCTTTATCCAATCGTTGAATACGATTTTTAATTTCGTTAGTTACATGAGGAATCACTTGAACTGTTTTACCTAAATATACCCCATTGCGCTCATTTTGGATAACACTTTCATAAATCTGACCAGCAGAATTACTGGAATAACGAGTTAAAGCTTCATCCACAAACCGTTCATAATGACCCAAATCAAGATCTGTCTCAGCCCCATCGTCTGTAACAAAAACTTCTCCATGCTGAAAAGGACTCATTGTTCCAGGATCAACATTCAGATAAGGATCAAATTTTTGCAGAACAATTTTATACCCCATTGATTTTAATAATAGGCCAATAGAGGCGGTGGCGATGCCTTTTCCCAAGGAAGAAAGCACGCCACCCATAACAAATATATATTTCGCCATCTGGCTTATCTCTTATAACATCTTTTTCACTTCTGCAAGAGATTCTTGGATTGCTCCCACAGTGTAAGCTAAATCTTCATCTGTATGACGATAGCAAATATAACCATGATGATATGGTTGTAAAAATACCTTGCGTCGTATTAATTGTGTGTAAAATTCTACTCTCAGTTTCTTATACAACCCCTGATCATCTTTTTTGAAAGTTATATAAGGCATCCAAGGTGCTCCTGTAAAGTTTACAGGCACTCCAGAATTAGCAACTACTTTTTCCACTTCGGTTCCAAATTTTCTTCCTTTTTCGGCTACAACATCTAAAACCTTATCTCTCTCTAATATTTCAATGGTTTTCAGAGCTGCAACAATACCATCACTATTAGGAAAGAAGGTTGAGGATAAAAAGACTTTATCAGCTAGAACCTTCATATATTCTTCTTTTCCCACTAATGCGGCAATAGCATATCCATTAGCCATCGCTTTGCCAATAGTGGAAAGGTCTGGAGTTATTCCGAATAATTTTTGAGCTCCTCCCAAGCTGCATCTGAAGCCACTACGGATTTCATCAAATATAAGTAAACAATTATATTGATTTGCCAATTCGCGTACAGCTTCCAAATAACCAGGTTTTGGCATTTGTACTTCTGCTCCATTAGGATGACCAACAGGGGTTACAATTATTCCTGCCATATCATCTTTGTTGGCTTTTAATATTGCTTCCAGAGAATCAATATCATTATAATGAAATTCATAAATATCTTCATAGAGCTTTTGAGGAATTCCACCTTTCACTTCAACGCACCAATCGTGCCAACCATGATATCCACACCGGGCAATTTTTGTTTTTCCTGTATATCCACGAGCTACTCGAATAGCTATTGTAGTTGCATCACTTCCTGTTTTAACTAATGCAGCCATATCACAACAAGGAATAAGTTCACGCAGCTTTTTTACTAAAGCATTTTGTACTGCTTGGGTTAAAGAAAAGCAAATGCCCTTGTTCTTTATCTGGTCTATTACTGCATTATCAATTTCTTCTTCACGATACCCAATTATTATTGGGCCATAAGCACATAGGTAATCTATATATTCATTACCATCCACATCAAAAATTCTTCCGCCTTTGCCATTATCAAAGAAAATAGGATATTCTCCCGGGACGAAGTTATAGGGTCTTCTTATTCCTGCTACACCGCCTGGAACAAGAGTTTGGGCTTCTTCAAATAGAGCCATACTTTTTTCAAGTTTTAGCTTGTCTACCATTTTATTCTCCTTATATTATAATTTTTATTACCTCGAAATTATCGAAAAAACAGAGATCACCGAGAGAAATTGATAACTACAGTTCTCATACCTCGTTTTATCAGTCTATAATATTTTTATTATAGACTACATTACCTCTTATTAACTGTTACCTGCTTTATATCGTACCTTTACAATATGTCCTTGTCGTTAGAAGATTCGGTGTTCTTTTTTATTAGTGTTCTCAAAATTCTTTTTTTTATCTTTCCCAGAGTGTAGCTATCCCCATTCCGCCACCGATACACAAAGCAGAAAGTCCTTTATGAACATTTCTTCTTTTCATTTCATGCAGCAAAGTTACAATTATTCGGGCTCCACTTGCGCCAATCGGATGGCCTAAAGCTATTGCTCCACCGTTAACATTAGTGATTTCAGGATTAAGTTTCCCAATTCCTTCCAGTTCCAATCCTTTGAAAACAGCAAGTGACTGAGCAGCAAAGGCTTCATTCAGTTCTGCAAGCTCTATATCACTTAATTTCCAATTTGCTTTTTGTAACACTTTTTTAATTGCTGGAACAGGACCATAACCCATAATAGAAGGATCAACACCTGCCGAAGCACTGTTAACAAATGTGGCTAGAGGTGTTAAATTCAGTTCTTTTGCCTTATCAGCACTCATCAAAATTAAAAAAGCAGCGCTGTCATTTATTCCACTTGCATTTGCGGCTGTAACGGTTCCATCATTTTTAAAAGCAGGACGCAGCTTAGATATGGATTCAACAGTTACACCAGCTCTGGGCATTTCATCTTTATCAACTATAATAGGGTCTCCCTTTCTTTGGGGAATGATAACCGGAACAATTTCATCCTTAAATCTATCTGTTTTCTGAGCTGCCTCTGTTTTATTCTGACTACTGGCAGCAAAAGCATCCTGTTCTGCTCTGGAAATATTATATTTTTCAGCTAAGTTTTCTGCTGTGACACCCATATGACAATCGTTAAATATATCACTAAGACCATCCCGGATCATTAAATCTACCATATCTTTACTACCCATTCTGGCTCCCCAACGAGCATCTTTCAAAGCATAAGGAATCTGGCTCATATTTTCAGCACCACCAGCAACAATGATATCTGCCTCTCCAGTACTAATCATCAAAGTAGCTAATGAAACTGCTTTCATTCCTGAACCACATACTTTGTTAACTGTATAAGCCGGAACGGTTTCTGGAATGCCACTGTGGATAGCTATCTGACGCGAAACATTTTGTCCTAAACCTGCACCACAAACGTTTCCTATAATAACTTCATCAATCATATCAGGTTTGATACCTGTTTCAGTAAACATTGCTTTTAATGTGTTTACTCCTAATTGCACTGCGGAGATATCTTTAAAGACACCTCCAAAATTACCTATGGGACTGCGTTTTGCACAAACTACAACGACCTGTTTCATTTGTTTCTCCTTATCAGTATTATTTATCCATTTACACCAACACAAAAAGAAAGCGAGTTTTCGTCAATGAGAATCTTGAAAAAAGGGAACAGGTTAATAGAGATTTAATATATATGCTTACCTCGAGAGTGAGTTAAAAAATCTAAAAATCATCAAATCATAACTGAAAAAAATGGAGCGGGCAACGGGACTCGAACCCGCGACCCTCAGCTTGGGAAGCTAATGCTCTACCAACTGAGCTATGCCCGCGTATTAGATGAATTCCAATAATTGGATGAGGGCTTTAAAGTCAAGAAAAACAATAATGATGCAATGTGGTAAAGCTTAAAAGTATCCTTCCTTAAGTACTTATTTCTCTAAGATTCATATAAGTATCAATTGCGATTGGAAGGATTAAGGTAACAACTTAAAGATATTGAGGTAATTTTTCCCTGGAAACTGTATTATACCAATCTTAACAATCACCTTTATAATGAAATCCCATTATTATTGTCTTCTATATTCCTTGCTGTGAGCTATTAATCTCTCGTTTAACAGGCCTTAATCAAGCGTTAATAATTAACGCTTGATTAAGGTTAGATTAACACTTGATTAACGCTTTCGCTTAAGAGCGAATACCGGATCTTGCATACAATATGCAGTTTATACTAAAGTAGTAAACACCTTATGGTAGGTTAATATATTCGGATTGTACTTGATATCAATCCCAAATATCACCGTTTAGGGTAAAAAGAGCTTACCAATTCTTGCTTGCCGAATAAACCGAAGTTTGCCAACGGACCTTGTGTTTACCTGTTTTGTAGATGATATGAATTCGGCAATTCAGTTGCTACAATCTTAAAGAGTAAATATCAGGTAGTGTAGGAGGTTGTAATTAAAACCTGCATTTCTCCTATAATTCTTTTTACTGCTGGGCTGATCAGATCCATTTTTTTCAATTGTTCTAGGCGATTGTGACGCTGTTCTAATTCTTCTTGAGTAAAAATTTTGTCCATCAAATTGCAGATATTAAGTAAAGCTATAAGAGCTAAATCTCTCGGTTCGGGTTCAATATCTGTAAGCACAGTTTTTCGAATCCGGGAAAGGACTTCTTCCTCTTCTTTTTGATCAATAACAGGATAACGGCGTTGTTTAAATAACCAAAAAACCTTACATTGGCTTACTTTAAGGATGCCTTTATCTTCTAAATCTTGCAGTAGTTTATTTTTTAAATGACCCATAGAATTATAAAGCTGAGCTACTAAATTAGCAGGTTCATTACCAGTTTCCGAATTCATCAAATTTTCTAAAACAGTATCCAGAAATTTGTCTCCTGTTTTTTCGGTAGATAGGATATTAATGCCTTCCATATCTACATCAATTCTTTTTCGCAATGCCAAGTCCATTAAAAGGGCACCAATTAAAGCCACATTGAAGTTGATATTGGTTATCTTGTAAAAAGTGTTAGTTTTATCTTCTATAGCGAGCAGGATTAATTCTTCGGCACAGTTAAGCATTTTAATCTCCTTTTTATTTAAACAGGTTATATTACAGATTCTTGATGTATTGTTCCTCATAGATGATTGATTTAAACTTCTCGTTCATTTCATCCAACGCTTCTTTGGGGGTAGATATTCCACGCATTGCTTTTTCCAGATATCCCTTTAGTTCAAGTCGAGCTTTGAACCAAGCGGGAATTTGTGGTTCAAAAACAGCTGTTTCCAATTGGTTATAAATACCTTGAAACTGAGGATAATCCTTCAGAAAATTTTTCAGTATTGCCGATTGCATAGCACTCTTTCGTACAGGCATATAACAAGTATCAGCACTCCATCGGGCTGTTTGATTGGTATCAGTAAACCATTTGATAAATTCCCATGCAGCTTGTTCTCTTTTTTTATCACCACTTTTAAAAATCACGATATTGGTCCCGCTAACGGCACTTTTATTTGTTCTATAAGTAGGTAGCGGTGCATATCCAATATTAAAATTGATCGGTTGTTGACGCATATGTGTAATGGATACACTACTTCCTTCATACATAGCAGCGATTCCAGCTAAGAAGTCATTTTGTCCTTCAAATTCACGAACCAAATATACGGTCTTATCTTTATTCAGGAGGTCGGTAATAAAAGTTAATGCCTCAATTCCTTGAGGGCTATTTAGTTGAGGATTACCTAGTTCATCTAATATAGCTCCTCCTGCCTGATAGAGAAGATTGATGAACTGCCATTCATTCACATTGAAATTTGTGCCATAGGTTTCAGGTATGCCATCATTATTAGTATCAGTAGTCAATTTACGACAATATAAACGAAATTCATTCCAGGTAGCAGGAAAATGATTGGGATCAAGTCCAGCTCTATAAAAAGCATCCTTATTATAGAAATAGGCACGAACGCTTTTATTAAAAGGAAAAGAATAGATAGTGTCATTAAATGTATTGGATTTCAAAAAAACAGGATAGATATCTTCTAAGTCTTCTTTTGTCCAGGTTGTATCCGCGCGCATTAACTCCTCAAAATTACAAAGTACCCCTGCCTCTATGTATTTGGAAGTCCAAGATTCAAAAACTTGAGCTATATCAGGCTGCTTTTTTGCCTGAATGGAAGCCATAAGTTTTTGAGAGAGAGCCGTGTAACTACTAATAGGATTGGTTATAACTTCTACATTTTTATGAGTGCGATTAAATTCTCGGATCATTTCGTTAAGAGTATCTCCCAAAGGACCACTTAGACCATGCCAGAAAGTAATTTTTACTTTCTCGGACTGCAAAGCACTTTTACAACCCGCTAACAGGACAAAGATCGTTATTGCCAAAATGAACAGCTTGCGCATAGTTACTCCTTTTCTTTTATAAAAAAACGAACCTACCGTCATTATTATTTAAAGGGAGTTGGAGTCAATGAAAAAGTGTTAGATATTACTTTTAGAGGTATACAAAGGAAAGCTAACATAGTAAAAATATATGTATAATGAATAATTGCGTATTCACAATGGAGAATGAAAATAACACTACACTATATAAAACTCATGTTGCTTACTCTTCATTGACGCCATTACCAATAATTATTTTATTCCAGAGTCCTTTTAAATCTATGCACTGCATAGTTATATATCAATATTCGTTCGATTTAAGCTATGGTAGCTGGGTCCTATTTATCCGCTAATCCACATATCTACTAATTTGGGTAATAATTCTCCAGATTTACCTTGATAGAATTCATCTATATAACCAAGATTGTCAGGTTTTTCAAGATTAATAGCTACAGTACGGGCACCCATAAGTTTGGCAGTAATTACAAATCCCGCAGCGGGATATACTACACCGCTGGTTCCAATTACTATTAGCACAGAACATTCTCTTAGGGCATCATCAATCATATCCAAATAGTGGGGAAATTCACCAAACCAAACTATATCTGGTCTTAAAAATCCCTGGCAATATGGACATAAGGGAATTGCCTTGTTTAAATCTATATCTTTGATAGCTAATTTACTCTGGCATTTTGTACAAAGGCAATTAGAAAGCGAACCATGCATTTCTAAAACTCTCTGTGAACCTGCCCTATGATGCAAACGATCTATATTTTGGGTAACCAACAGAAAATTATCACCTAAAAAGTTCTCCAGTTTCACCAATGCTAAATGGGCAGGATTCGGTATACGGGATAAACTATCATTATATCTTTCCCGATAAAAATTCCAAACCATAACAGGGTTTGAAAAAAATGCTTCTGGGGTTGCCACATCCTCAACTCTATGATCTTCCCACAATCCATCACTATCACGAAAAGTACGAATTCCGGATTCGGCACTTATTCCAGCACCGGTTAATACAACAACTTTAGTATTAGGTGTAAGTTTTAGCATCTTTTTTATTTAATCAGTAGCATTTTATGGGTTACAGTACCAGAAGGAGTCCTTAAACGGTAATAATATACTCCACTTCCAATATTATGCTTGTGCATATCCAAACCAGTGAAAACAACTTTATGAATTCCTGCATCCATTATATCGTCTATCAAACGGTTTACCAATTGTCCCTTGCTGTTATAAACCTCGAGGCATATAGGCATTTTTGAGGGTAATTGAAATTCAATGGTTGTTTCTGGATTAAAGGGATTAGGATAGTTATTGTGCAGAACAACATTTTCAAGGGAAGGTGTAGTTTCGTCTATATTATCAACAATACCTGTAATATTAACATCATCGATATACCAACCTTCTCCACCTACATAAGCATCACTGCCAAAAATCCAACGAAATTGAGCTGTGCCGCTAATATTGCCAAGTTCAAAAATGGCTTCAGACCAATTAATAGTACCTGAATATACCCAAGTATTAGCAGGAAAAGGAGATGCTGAATTATTGTATATTTTATAAGGATACCCGCCCACAGGAGTAATTTGAGTCCAATCGCCTCCATTTAAACTCATTTCAACCAAACCACCATCCCAAGCATAAGATTGATTTGTACTGTGCTTTTCTGCATCCATCCAATGATAGAACTTTAATTGACAATTGGGATTTACATTCATAACAGGACTAATAAGTGCTCCGTAAGTGCTACCAGCATATTGTCCAGAACCATTACCTCCAAACTTCATAGCATAAGTACCATTAGGAGTGTGATTTCGAGTAGATGAACGATGCCATTGATTAATAAAATTACTGCTGAGTGCAACAGTTTCCCAATCTTGATAGTTCGTTTCAAAACTGTATGAAATGGCACCAAGATGAACTAAAAAGCTACCTTCAATCACATTTCCGTTATCTGCGCTGAAAATGTAATCTATAGTGTAATTATCATCTATAGATGCACTATCTAAAATATGGAAGGATATTACATTCTGAAAATTTAAAGTAGTATTAGCATAAATGGGATCCAGAACTACTTCATATTGATCCAGAATTATATCGCTATAGGAGCTGAATAGTATTAATATTGGATTATAGGCATTTCCACTTCCAGTATTAGATATACTGAAATTGATTGTTGGTGAATCTCCTGGCATAATTATTAAACTGGAATTATGAATTTGATATGATGTTAAATCTATTATGGGAGCATTTAATGTTATATATGCAATAGAAGTAGAGGTGAACGAATCATAATTAGCTCTAATTTGTAACATAGCGTTTGTATGATCAGGATAATTTCCAATAACATTAAATTGAAAGGCAGCATTGATAGCTAAAGAATCCCCTACAGAAATACCATCAAAATTAGCAGTGGAAGAAGTAATTTGGATATTGGGAGAATTACTTAGTAAAGTTAATGTTCCAGGAGTTGTAAGATCAAGCAATCCTACATTTTTAATATAGAAGTCCATTGTTAAAGTATCACCACTATGATAAAGACCATCTTGATCATTGAAACTGATATGGTTACATACTATGTATGGCATTTGTTCAGCTGTAGCAGTAATTGTTGTATTAAAAGGATAAAAATTAGGTGCATTGATATAAATATTATATAAACCAGGAGTAAGAGTAGCAAATAAATTTATCTGGATCAAACCACTGGCATCAGAAATAGTTTTATATATAGTGCTTCCTTCATATTTCATAATAAACTCTGCATTAGGGGCATTGGTTTGAATCTGATAATTATTAACTCCTACTAATAAATTGGCTGGAAGATCAGCAGTAATGGTCTGAGGAGTATTTGTCCATATCATCATAGACGGATCACCAAAGAGATTGGTTTCGTATGTTACCCAGTACATTACAGGTTCATTAGTGATAAAAGGAATATTATCAATCTTGCTATCAACTAACGCATAACCAACTTCTTGATAGTTTTCCCCAAAAATGGCATCTATAAATTGGCGATGAATATATTGTGAAGCACCATCTGTACTACCTTGCATTCCCCATCCATAACGTGAATGAGAAATCATTGCTACAGGGCCAGTTGCGATTGAAGTCATTTTTTCTGTTATTGAATCTGATGTATATTGTCCGACATTTGTTTCTCTATTATCAAAAGCACCTGCATAACAACCCTGAGTAAAGTATGTGGAAAAATTATAGTTTATCCCATCGTTAGTAATAGTAGAAGCGTTAACCTGATTGTTAGATAAACGCATTGTGTAAGTAGTACTGGAATGTCCTAAATGATTAACCAGATTTGGACCCTGACTTAGCAAAGGACGAATCTGAGAAGGCCCCCAGGAATCAGCTGCTCCATAAGTTCTATCGTACAAAGTAGAAATATTCCAGGAAGCAGGAACTCCAGTTGTTGTATAACCATTATTACTACTACTGCCAATCATTTCATCCATATAATCACCTCCCCAAGTGGGACCATCCCAAAGCCATTCTCCAACAAATAAGGCAGTTTTTATCCCATTAGTAATTGGGTTATTGGTATAGCTATTAAGTTTATTTAAGAAATTAGTAATTTCTGAATCATCATTATAGCAAAAGCGTCCGATTGCTAATTCGGGAGCGAGATCTGTTTCATACATTTCTCCCCAATAGCTATCTCCATCATCATTCCATGTTCCATCTAAGCAAGAATAATACATATCAGCAGGAATATCAGCATCGGTATATTCATCACCATCACTTACAGATACATAAAAACCCCGATGAGGAATAACATCTGTATCACCAGCCAGAAAAACATAGCGGAGAGGATTGGTTGTATAAAGTGAAATGATATAATTGCGTAGTTTATCTTGGGTATCAATACCTATTGTATTGTTCGTAATATCTGTCATCGTTTTCATTAAAACATTTCTACCTCTTGCTTCCTGAAAGGTTTTGAATGGTGTCCATTGCATTTCCTTAGAGGCATCTATCACAATTAAATACTCAACTCCAGCATCACGAGTTTGATTCATTATAATTGTTTCCGGGTTATCCACAGCTTTTTGTAAACGATTAACTGTATAAGCATCATTTTTCAAAAAGCGCATCGCATCCATAGCTTTAGAACTAGTACTGTAAGAAATATCAACACTCAGATTGCGATAAAAAACAAGTTCATTCTTTAATGGACAATATTCAAAAGGACTAATTGCTGACATTGCAATAGGATGACCGCATAAAAATTCAGTTCTCACTCCATTATCCGGATTATCAGGATATATCGCAGACGAATTATAAACTTCAAGATTTGGTGCATCTGGAGTTTCAATTATCTTATGAGAAAAAGGATATTGTTTCTGAATAGGGGATACTCGTTTGGGAAGGCTGTATACAACTGGATCGGTTTTGGAAACTACAATTTTATCTGCTTCCATACCTTCAGGCAATAAAATTTTTATTCCAAACCAGGGCAGATCAGGATTTCCTGGTTGTCCCCAGCTTTGAGTATTTTCTAACTTTATTTTTGTGTATTGTCCATTTGAGTCAATCTTGGGCATTTCTAAGGAATAATTCACTGATACTCCAGCTATTAGAACTGCAGTAGAAAACACTAGTAATACTAATAATGCGATGTTTTTCATTTTATGCTACCCTTTTTGTTCTTTGATTTTTCTTCTTAATATATTATGCAAGGTCTGTTCCATTCTTGGGAAATAATACACATTTCTCTATCATTTGGCTAATATTATTCTAACAAATCATTAACGATTATTTAATCTCGTTAGAGAATCGCCTAAGAGAAATTGAATCATACTAAAAAAGTTGACACCGGATCCCAAATCAAGAAAAAGGGAAGAAGATTAAAAAGGCATCTCACAGAGGAGTGTATAATCACTCGTGGAGGGATATCAACCTTCAACCTAGAATTCCTGCTTGACAAAAAAGTGCTTTTTTCAGGGGTAGGTAATATGAAAATACATAAAGCGATAGCCCTTTTTTCTGGTGGCTTAGATAGTATCATAGCCGTTAAATGGATGCAAAATAGAGGATATTCTGTGCATTCGGTTTTTTTTAAAGCTCCATATATTTTTCCGGAGCGAGCGCTTCATTATGCTTCCAAAAATAACATAGAATTGGAAGTTATAGATATTTCAGAAGATCATATTAAGCTGTTGGATAATCCGGTATATGGTTTTGGAAAGTATTTTAATCCTTGTATTGATTGTCATGGATTGATGTTTAAAAAAGCCGCAGAATTATTACCTTCTCGCAATGCAGATTACATCATTAGTGGTGAAGTTTTAGGTCAACGACCCAAAAGTCAGAGGCATGATGCCTTAGATAGTGTTGGCAGATTAAGCGGCGTTAAAGATTTAATTATTAGGCCATTAAGTCAAAATTTACTTTCTGATACCTTACCTCTCAGAGAAGGTTGGATTGATAAACAAGATATGCTATCTATTCATGGACGCGGAAGATACGCTCAATTGGCACTCGCTGAACAATTAGGAATAGTTGATTTTCCTTCTCCTGCGGGAGGATGTTTATTAACAGACCGTAATTATTGTTTACGCATAAAAGACCTGAAGAAACATCAACAGGATACCTTGGAGAATATTGAACTTCTTGCCTGGGGTCGTCACTTTCGTTTAGATAATGAAACAAAGCTGATTATTGGTAGAGATGAAGCAGAAAATGAGGTATTAGAAAACATGTTTAGAAATGGAACAAAACTGCAGGCACGAGATTATATGGGGCCTGTAGGATTTATAACTGGAAATGCTAGCTATGAAACATTAAGTTTAGCCTTGAGTATATTTTTGTTATATCATCCTAAGGCACCAGAAAATGCTGCTATTGAGATTTGGAAAGTTATAGATAAGCAGCTTACTCAGCATACTGAAAAAATTGCCACAAAAGCTAAGAAAGAGTTAAATAAAGATTACCTCATATCATATTAATAAAAGAGGTCAGAAGATGTTAAAAATTGAAAGTACTGTTCTACTGGAAAGTTATCAAACCAACACTTATCTGCTTTGGGAAACTGACAGTTCAAATGCATTTTTAATCGATCCTGCCAATCCCAGTGAAGCATTTTTAAAGCGTATTAGACAACTCGAGCTGAAAGTTAAAATGATTATAAATACTCATGGCCATGCTGATCATATTGGGGGAAACCACTTTTTTGCGAAAGCTCTAAATTGTCCTGTTGCCATTCATAGTTTGGATGCGGAAATGCTTACAGATAATAGCAAAAATTTTAGTATTTATATGGGTTTTGAATTAAGTTTATTTGGCCCACAAGTTATTTTGAATGATGGCGATGAACTGTTTCTTGGAACGGATAAAGTGAAAGTTATTCATACTCCGGGTCATACTAAAGGTAGTATATGTCTTTTAGCAGATAAATATCTAATCAGTGGAGATACTTTATTTGAACAAAGCATTGGTAGGACCGATTTTCCTGGTGGAAGTCATACAGCCATAATTGATTCTATAAAGAATAAACTCTTTATATTAGATGACGAAGTTTTAGTTTTTCCTGGTCATGGGTTTACAACTTCCATTGGTTTGGAAAAGAAAAATAATCCTTTTATTTATTAGGAGTAGCAATGCACAATAAAGTTTTAATATTAGATTTCGGTTCTCAATACACCCAATTGATAGCCAGAAAAATACGTTCCCTGAACATCTACTGTGAGATTCATCCTTTCACAATAAGTGCAGATAAACTATATTCCTTTGCCCCTAAAGCGATCATATTATCCGGAAGTCCATATAGCATAAATAATAACGAAACTCCTAAACCAGATGAATGTATATGGCAACTTGGAATACCCATTTTGGGAATTTGTTATGGTATGCAATTGATGGTCGCACACTTTGGAGGAAAAGTTCAACCTTCTGCTAAAAGAGAATATGGTTTAGCATATGTTAAAATTATTGACCATAATGAATTACTTGCTGATTTAGGAAATAGGGAAGAGGTCTGGATGAGTCATAGTGATGCTATTTCCAATTTGCCTGAATGCTTTTCTGTTTTAGCTGAAACAGAGAACTCTCCCTATGCCGCTATTGCTCATAATGAATTACCTTTTTATGCATTACAATTCCATCCGGAAGTAGTACATACTAAAAATGGGATCAAGATTTTAGAAAATTTTCTCTATAGGATAGTAAATCTAACTCCTGATTGGACAGCTGGAACTTTTATTAATAAAAGCATTGAAAAAATCAGGAGCCAGGTTGGTGATAAAAAAGTTATTTTGGGCTTAAGTGGTGGGGTTGATTCTACGGTTACTGCTGCTTTACTTTATAGAGCAATCGGAAAACAACTATTACCCATTTTCGTAGATACAGGTTTAATGCGTTACAGGGAAGCAGATAGAGTAAAAGAAACCTTTTCAGCTTATCCAGATTTAAATATCCGTTTTGTAGATGCGGGGGAAACATTTTTAAATAAATTAAAAGGTATTACGGATCCTGAAACAAAACGAAAAATAATCGGAGGAACTTTTATTGAAGTCTTTGATAAAGTTGCCAGTGAATTTGAAGATGTTCATTTTCTTGCTCAAGGGACCTTATATCCCGATGTAATTGAAAGTGCATCTTTGACAGGACCTTCTGCTACAATCAAAAGTCATCATAATGTAGGGGGCTTGCCTGATAATATGCTCTTGGTATTAATTGAACCCTTAAGAGAACTTTTCAAGGATGAAGTTCGCGAAGTAGGGACCCTGCTTGGTTTACCTGAATCTATTGTTCAAAGACATCCGTTTCCAGGTCCTGGTTTGGCCGTAAGAATTTTGGGAGAAGTAGATGCCCAAAAAGTTAACATCTTGCAGCTTGCTGATGAAATCTTTATAAGTGAATTACAAGAAAATGGACTTTATAATAAAACCTGGCAGGCATTTGTAGTTTTATTACCAGTTCGAACTGTTGGAGTTATGGGAGATGAAAGAAGCTATGAACAAGTTTGTGCTCTTAGAGCTGTGGATAGTGTTGATGGCATGACAGCTACTTTCTCTCAGCTTCCATTTCATTTTTTGCAAAAAGTTGCCAATCGTATTTGTAACGAAGTAAAAGGTATCAGTAGAGTAGTTTATGATTTATCTTCCAAACCACCTGCTACAATTGAATGGGAATAAAATATTCTTATGCTAACTGCAATGAATGCTATGCGTTTATGTATAAAGTGGCGAATTCAGCAAAACTTTTATCTTGACAGAAAAAGCCATTTTTTCCATTTGAATTTTTATAATGCTTATTTGAATGCGCTGGGGGCGTAGTTCAGTTTGGTTAGAACGTCTGCCTGTCACGCAGAAGGCCGCGAGTTCGAGTCTCGTCGCTCCCGCCATTTTAAATTAGGATGGCAAATCTTAATTTGCCATAACATATAAATTATGATTTTACTTTCAATTTTTAATATTATCCTCGAGGTTGTTTACTTCCTTTTTTTTCCGTGTATCTATCTTCTATTAAAACATAAAAATTATGTGGAAGCTATTAAAGCCAACGGTATAAACATACAAAAAGGGATCTTGTTTCATTCTGCTTCTATGGGTGAATTAACTGCCATAAAATCACTTATAAAAAAACACCTGCAGGAATATCCTGATATTAAACTTTGTATAACTTCAAGCACTGTATCCAGTTGCCTTGAAGCTAATAACATTAGCCCCAAAGTTAAAGGTTTTCTTTCAGTTATCGATATACCGCATCTACGAAACCGTCAGTTAAAAAAAATCAACCCTGGCTTAATCTGTGTTGTGGAAACAGAGATTTGGCCAAATATGTTGCTATGGGCAAAGAGAAATAAAGTTCCTGTTTTGTTTTTAAATGCCAGAATGTCCAAAAGCACCTTACGTGGATACTCCTTGATTAAGTTTTTGTTTAAACATCTGCAAGCACCAATAACTGAAATTCATACCCAGAGCGAAGAAGATGCAAAACGCTTTCGTGAAATATTCAAAAAACCTGTACTTGTTAGTGGTAACCTTAAATTCTCTATCGAATTGAAGGACTATGATGCCGAACAGTTAAAAAAAGAATGGGGATATAATAATGACGATTTTATTATCTGTTGGGGCTCTTCCCGTCCCGGAGAAGAAGAATTGCTTATTTCTATCTTGCCTTATCTAAAACAATATATCTCTAATTTACACTTAATAATCGCTATCCGACATCCCAGACGTTTAGATGAAGTTTTGGAACTATTGAATGGCTTAGCATATAGTTGCTATACTAAAAGAGAAATTTACGATCCAGCAGAAGATATACTTATCATCGATACCTTGGGCATTTTGGATAAAGCATATTGTATATGCGATATAGCTATTGTGGGTGGTTCTTTTTATGATTTTGGAGGCCATAATCCACTTGAACCTGCTTACTATAAAAAACCAGTAATTATTGGTCCCTATCATTATTCCTGCCTTGATTCCGTTAAAAAACTTCAGCAGGAGGGTGGAATTTTAATAAGCGATAAAAATAGCTTACATTCTGATATTATAACTTTATACAAAGATAATGAGTTACGGTATAATATGGGGGAAAAAGCAAAAAAGGTCTTGACTCAAAATGCTCGCACTTTAGATATTTACCTTAAGGCCTTAGAAAAATGGCTGAAGGAGATATAATGAGAAAAGCAATGTATTATACTAATGAAGGCGAAAAAATAAAATGTCTGCTTTGCCCCAGGGAGTGTATATTAAGTGAAGGCCAAAAAGGATTCTGTAGAAGCAGAGAAGTTATCAATGGTTCTTTTGTTGCCACTGCATATGGAAAAACAACCTCTCTCGCTTTAGACCCTATCGAAAAAAAACCTCTTTATCATTTTCATCCAGGTAGTATGATCGTATCTTTAGGACCAAACTCCTGTAATTTAACCTGTAAATTCTGTCAGAATTGGGAAATCAGTCAACAAGATTGCCCAACTCGTTATTTGGCAATTGAAGACTTAATTGAGATAATTAAAAACCAACAAGATCAGAAAGTTGCTTTTACTTATACTGAGCCCTTGATGTGGTATGAGTATATTCTCGATTTTGCGGCAAAAGCTCCTGAAATAGATATTGTTTTAGTAACCAATGCCTACATAAATAAAGAGCCCTGGAGTAATATGATGCAATATGTAAAAGCAGTCAATATCGATATAAAGTCTTTTAGAGATGATTTTTACAGAAATATATGTGGAGGTACACTTGAGGTTGTATTATCTAACATCATTATAGCCAAAGAAATGGGTGTTCATTTAGAACTAACCAATCTGCTTATTCCTGGATATAATAATAGTGACGAAGAACTTACTAATTTATCTCAATTTATCGCTTCTGTTGACAAGAATATTCCTTTACACCTCTCTGCATATTATCCTTGTTATAAAATGACGGTGAGACCTACCACAAGAGAAGAAGTTGAACACGCTTGCGAGATTGCGTCTAAATATTTAACTTATGTGTATGCAGGTAATGTTTATTCTTCTCGATATTCCAGAAGTTAGATGAAAAAAGACTCAATCTTAAATGACCTTAGGCCTGCTGATCTGGTACTAATTCTAATTGTTTTATTGACGATTGTTTTTTCGATCAGCTATTATTTAAGTAGTAAACCCAATTCCCAAGTATATATATACAAGGATAATTGGCTTGTTGGAGTATGTTCTTTAAAGAATGATAAAATAATCAAGATTGATAGCCACAATATCGTGGAAATAAAAAAAGGTAAAGTTAGAATGAAATATGCCGATTGTCCTGATAAACGTTGCGTTAAGCAAGGTTTCACTAATTCTATGCCGATTATTTGTTTACCCAATAAAGTGATAATAGAAATACGCAATAACGGTGAACAAAAAAAGTTGATTCTTCATTAAATATAATATGTTGCGATTTGCTTTATATGTTTCTAATCATGGTTTTGGCCATTCTACCCGAATAAGCGCTTTAGCTGAAGAATTTATAAAGTATGGTATTTTTTGTCATATAATTAGCACAAAGCCTGCCTATCTTTTTCAAAATCTCGATCCACATTATTTTATTATACATCAACGTTCTGTGGATGTTGGAGTGAAACATAATGAAAATCTAACTGTGGATATGGAAAGGACCGTTTCTTCTTTATTGGAATTACTTTCTAAGCGTAACGAAATTATAGCAAGAGAAGTTAAATTCTTACATCAAGAAAAGATTGATTGTGTAATTGCTGATGTCCCTTTTTTGGTTAGTGAGTTTGGAGCATATTGTCAGCTCCCGGTTTATGCAGTTACCAATTTTGAATGGCATTATATATATAGCTCTTTACTAACTAATAACAACATAATAAACAGCCAGACTGAATTTACTAACCCTGTAACTTTGAGACCTGTATTAAATCTTATTTGGTCTTTGTATCAACGCTTTGATGCTTGTTTTCAGCTTCCTTTCAGCAGTTCTGAAAGTACATCTGCTTTTAAGAATAACATTCCTTGTGGTTTGCTTTCCCGTAAAAAAGATTCTTATAGTGATATCCGGCTTATAAATAATTGGGATAAGGATGTACTTATATTACTGGTTATCTTTGGAGGGGAAGGTAAATTAGAATTGGATTATGAAGCTCTGTGTTCTGCTTTCAAAGGTGTGGTCATTTCTACTCAGACAGGTGTACAGGCAAAAAACCATTATCAGGTAACTATGGATGCTGACTTTTTGGATTTAATATACAATGCGGATTTTGTTCTTTGCAAACCTGGTTATAGTACCTTAGCAGAAGCTGTGCAAATGAACAAATTTATCATCTACTGCCCCCGTAAGAAGTATCCTGAAGAAACAGTGTTAATACAAGGTTTAAGTAAATATTCCAACTGTTTGCAGATAGATACATTGCATATGAATACTAAGCAGTGGAAAGCAATTTTCGAAAGCATTCATATTCGGAAACAACCTGTTGATCAATATAAAAATAACAATATCAATGTAGCTGGATCAATACTAAAAAAATATGCACAAATGATAGGCAATAACCTTGTCAGTGTGTTTGATCTCGGTTCCAATAATTTGAATTATTTACTATATTCCCTTGATAATAAGCAAATTATCCACAAAACGCAATTGACGACATCCCTGGGGAAAGATTTTAAAAATGATAAGCTTAGTGCAAAGCGGCTGCAGAGCGTAAAACAGATTATAGAATCATTATTGCAATTTGATGGATATATCGAATCCAAAAAAGTGCTTTTAGCAACAGGAGTTATGCGAAAGGCATTGAATGCGAATTTGCTAACTGATTGGATTGAGAAGCATTATGAAATAAAAAGTAAAATTATCTCCCAGGAAGAAGAAATACGCTATGTATATTATGCAGCCAGACATTTTCAGAGTGGGGAAGAGGCATATCTTGCAATCGATATAGGTGGCTTTTCTACGGAGTTTATCGATCTAGGAAATGATGAAAAAATACAGGGTATCGGTCTACCTTTTGGTTTAATGACATTGTTAAACGAATTTGATGTCAATTGTGATACGGCTACAAAATATATTCAAGATCAGCTTGCTACTTTAACCTATAATGGTTCTTATCACCTTATAGGAGTAGGACTAACTTATACCTATCTAGCAGCAGTGATTTTTAAATTTCACTATAATGATATAGATAAAATGGAAGGTAAAACAATTACTAGGTCTTTATTGCAGCAACTTTTTCATTCAATAGAAGTTAAAGATGAAGACCGATATTTACCATTTTTGCTGGAAGAAAGCTATCTTCCTGTGCTGAAGTTAAGTATACTTTTCATTATTTCTTTACTGGACAGATTTAATACCTCCGAAATAATTGTATGCAATTCAGGAATAGCAGTTGGCTACGCTAATTGGCTTGCTAAAACAAAAAATAAGGCGCTAAAATGAAATTTTTTATTGAAACATACGGTTGTCAGATGAATATTGCTGATAGTGAATTAATCGCTTCCATTTTAATTGAAGCCGGTCATCAGGAAGTTGAACAAATAGAAAAAGCTGATTTACTTATATTCAATACATGCAGTGTTCGCGCACATGCTGAAAACCGTGTTTTAGGTAGAATTCAAAGCGAAAAATCTCGTAAAAAGACTAATCCATCTTTAAAGATTGGTGTTGTTGGTTGTATGGCACAACGCATAGGTAAAGAACTAATTGAAGAAAATACAGATATCGATTTTGTATTGGGAGTCGATCAGTACCAAAATCTTCCAGAGATTATTCAAGAAATTGATAATAAACAATACTTGCTTGATTTAGACTCTCACCAAATTTACAAAGGTATTCAGCCATCATATCATAGTGATTATTGTGCCTATATCACTATTATGAGGGGTTGTAATAATTTTTGTTCCTATTGCATTGTTCCTTATGTTAGAGGCCGTGAACGAAGCCGTCCTTGGCAGGATATAGTACAAGAAACGATCTTTGCAGGTAAACAAGGTAGAAAGGATGTTACTCTATTAGGACAAAATGTAAATTCCTATTTTCATTCCGATGTGAATTTTCCAAGTTTGCTAAGGAAGCTGAATGAAGTGGATGAAATTTATAGATTAAGATTTATCACTTCGCATCCTAAAGATCTATCTGATGAATTGATTGAAGTTATGGCTATTTCTGCTAAAGTGTGCGAACACATACATTTACCTATACAAAGTGGTAATAATAAAATTTTACAGGCAATGAACCGAAAATATACTGTTGAACACTATCTGGAGCTAATAAATAAACTGCGTAATTACATCCCTAATATTGCAATAACTACTGATATTATGACAGGTTTTCCCGGAGAAACTGAAAGTGATTTTAGACAAACTCTTAAAGTACTGGAAGAAATCGGTTTTGATGATGCATTCTGCTATAAATTCAGTCCTCGCTCAGGAACTGTGGCAGCTAATTTACCACATCAAATCTCGGAACAAGAACGATTGGAACGGCTACAAAGAATGATAGATCTTCAACGGAATATTACACTGAAAAAGAACAGAAATCAAATCGGACAGACAGTAGAGATATATGTAGAGAGTTTCAGTAAAAAAAGCACGGATAAAGTTTGTGGAAAGACAAGGGATTTTAAGATGGCAGTTTTATCAGGCACACAAAAGGATTTTGGTACACTACAAAAAGTAGAGGTTAAAGATGCAACAGCCAGCACACTTATCTGTTTTTAGTCGCCTACATAACTGTTGTGTTAAGGCATATTATGTAAACTTATATAGGAGGTGCTTATCTATTATGCCTTATAACAACTTATTCCCTACTCTTGCTTATAGATATCAGCTTTTAACAAGGAGATAATAATGAAAAGTATGACTGGTTTTGGAGATGCTCATATTTCTAAAGATGGAATTGATCTGGATGTTGAAATCAAATCAATAAATGGACGTTTTTTAGATTTACGATTTATCCTACCTAGAGAACTTAGTTTTTTCGAGTACAAAATACGTAAACACATAAGCAATAACATATCGCGTGGAACTGTAGAAATACGGATTAATTATAATGACCACAGAGAGCCAAAGCTGGTTTTAGATAAAATTAAGTTATTAAAGTATAATGAATTGGCAATACAGGCTTCTAATCTCTTATCCAGCGAGGAAGTTATTTCTATTGAATTTTTGCTGCAAGAACCAGGAGTGATTATGAGTGAGAACCATTTAGAGGATGATCCGATTTTAGCAAATATTCTCAATGAATGCTTAGTTCTTTCCTTGCAGAAAATTACGGAATCGATGCATAAGGAAGGAGAGCAAATAAAGAGCGTATTACAAGATTCTATGTTGAAAATTAAGAATATAGTGGCAAGTATTTATGAATTATGTGAACCTTTTAAGAAAGCAATGTTTGAAAATATGCATAAGCGGATTTTAGAGCTATTAGAAAGTTATCAGGTAGAAAATATGGAGCAACGTCTAATGCAAGAAGTAGCAATTTATGTGGATAAATACGATGTTGCTGAAGAGTTAACCCGGTTAATTGCTCATATAAACACCTTCCAAAATACACTTCAGGAAGAAGGAGATATTGGTAAAACGCTAAATTTTATAATTCAAGAAATGCAACGTGAAGCAAATACTTTAGGTTCAAAATTCTCTACTCCTCAAAGTTTTCCTTTGATTTTAGCCATTAAAGAAGAAATCGAAAAGTGCAGGGAGATTGTGCAAAATGTTGCCTGAACCCTTGCTCAAATGGAAATCCTGGCCTTTTGTAGAACGTCCCTGGACTTCTATAATTTTGATAGTATTTTTAATTTTGCTTTCGCTTTTGTTGTATAGAATTACTGTTATCGGTTGGCAACAACCGTTTTACTATTTTTTAGGTATGATTCTAGTTTTTGGTAACCTTCTCCCCTATTTTATTATTACTGAATATGAACTTTATGAGGATAAGGTTCAAGTACGATATCTCTTTATTAAAGTTAGCAGACCGTACACAGATTTTGGTTGTTTTTATGAGGATAAACATGGAATTATGTTATCTACTTTTAAAATGCCAAGACGGTTAGACCCGTTTAGAGGTTTATCTTTAAGGTTTTCTTCCGATAAAAAAGAAAGGGAGAAATTAGTGGAAATCTTGATGCAAAAGATAGGGAAGAAATATTAATGAATACAATAAATAGCAAGGAGTTAAGGCAAGCAATATTAGATTATTTCTCGAAATATCCACATACTGGTTTGTCTTATAATGAATTAGTTAATACTTTTCAACTTACTCGAACTGGAAAATCACTTTTAAGCGGTGTTCTTAATAAACTTATAGAAGAAGGGATATTAGTTAAAGATAAAAGAAAATACCACTTGAAAACTATAAAAACGATTGAAAAGCCCTCCCCCACTCTCAATCCCAAGTTATTACAAGGTATTTTTGATGCTACCCCTCTTTCTCGTAATTTTTCTTATGCTTTTGTTAGAACTCCGGAAAAGGATTATTTTATAGATGCTGAAGATACGCTCAATGCTTTTCACAACGATATAGTAGCTTTTGAACCAAAATACAGAAAGGGTCATCAGGATTATGGAATTATCCACAAAATCGTAAAAAGAGCTTCCGATCATTTAGCCGGTGACCTAACTAAAATGAAAAGCAGTTGGACATTTGTTTGTAGTAATCCAAAAGTACATAAGTGGTTCTATGTTTCAGATACTGCAGGTGCAGAAGATGGAGATAAGGTAATTTTGCAAGTAACCAATTGGGGTAATCCCCAAACTGGTAAATTACCTGTAGGCAGGGTTATAGAGATTTTAGGAAAATCTGGTGATCCAGAAGTTGAACTTGTAGCCATTATCCGTCAATATAATTTACCGTTAGAGTTCCCTGAAGAAGTTACCGCAGCTGCAAATTTACTTTCTGCAGATATAAAACCGGAAGATTATCATAATCGCAGAAATTTGACAGATTTATACACTTTTACTATCGATCCGGCATCTGCCAAAGATTTTGATGATGCAATTTCTATAGAGAAAACTAATAAAGGTTGGCGTCTTTATGTTCATATTGCGGATGTAGCACATTATTTACCTGTAGAGGGAGCGATTTTTCAGGAAGCCGCTATACGGGGAAACAGTTTTTATTTCCCTAAAATAGTGATTCCTATGTTACCTGAACGCCTCTCCACTCTTATATGCAGTTTGCGTCCTCAGGAGGAAAAGCTTTGTTTAACCGTTCAGACAGAATTTGATCGTAAAGGAAATATCCTTGAGCAACATATCTACGAAAGTGTGATATGCAGTAAAGCCCGTTTGAATTATGACGAAGTGGATAATCTTTTTAAAGGTAAAGATACAGACTTGCCTCAAGAATTAATAGAAATTCTTTTAGAAGGGCGAGAACTTTCCCGTCTATTAACTGAAAAAAGAATGGAAGCTGGTTATATCTTTTTTGATTTACCGGACATTGAATATGAATATGATGAGAGTGGTTTTGTTAGGCATTTAACTTTAGCTGAAGAAACTGAGAGCCACAAATTAATCGAGAATTTTATGCTGATTGCCAATGAATATGTAGCAAAACATCTATCCCAGGTTGCTCCAACCACATTATATCGCATTCATGAAGATCCGGATTTCAACAAATTAGAAAGATTAATAGAGCTTCTTTCATATTATGGGGTAAAGTGGGTTATATATGAAAATCTGAACAAATCGTTGCAGTATTTGTTAAATTCTTTTCCTAATCCTGCCTATCATAAAGTTTTTGATCGCATCGCACTTAGAAGTATGAAAAAAGCTAAATACAGTATTGAACATATTCATCATTTTGGTTTGGCGATGGATTATTATACTCATTTTACAAGTCCAATTAGAAGAATTTGTGATTTAGTTATCCATCATTTGTGTAAAACATATTTATGCCATAGCAGTAATGAAAAATTTACTTTGCCACAGCTAAAGCACTATGCCGAAGTTGCTTCCGAGCAAGAACTTCAAGCAGACCAATCCGAACGGGATATAGAAAGAGTTTACAGCCGAGCATATATGAAAAAGAAAGAAGGCAATATATATAACGGGATGATCATATCCGTTAATTCCCGTGGCTTAATTGTCCAATTAGAAGAAATTCCGATTACAGGAGTTATTTTAGAAATTAATCTTGAAGAAGGTGATTGGGAATATTTGGAACGGGAAATGCGTTATATAAACCTTAGAACCCGAAAATTTTACCAGTTAATGGATACTTTAAAAGTTACAGTTGGATATGTCGATGATGATGTTTACTTTATTCCTTTGCCTGATACACTACAGCATAATGTGCCTAAAAATATGATATCCAGTGCTACAATAAACTCTTTACAGAGAAATAAATCAGCAGTGCACAAAATATCGTCTTCTTCAAACTCCTATTCAAAAAATAAAACATCCAGAAGGCCGATATCACATCGGTCGCACTCAAACAATAACCAAAATTCAAGAGGAAACAGATGAAAAAAGCAATTGGCATTTTTGATTCAGGAGTAGGTGGTTTAACCGTTTATAAAGCTATCCGTAATGCTTTTCCCAGTGAAGATTTAATCTATTTTGGAGATACTGCCAGAGTACCTTATGGCCCTAAATCTCCTAATACTATCATTGAATATTCATTACAAAATGCTCGTTTTTTATTACAGCAAGGTATAAAAATTTTAATAGTTGCCTGTAATACTTCTTCTGCTGTAGCTCTTCCGGCTATGCAGACAATAACAGACATACCTATTATCGGAGTAATTGAACCTGGTGCAGAACAAGCAGCTAAAACCACCAAAAACAAGCGTATTGGTATTATTGGAACGGAAGGGACTATCAATAGCGAGGCCTATCCAAATGCTATAAAAAAACTTATTCCTGAAGCAGTCATTTTTTCTGTTGCTTGTCCGCTTTTTGTCCCTTTGGTAGAAGAGGGCTGGCAAGATCATCTTGTAACTGAACTGGTTGTAAAAGAATATCTTACGAACTTAAAAATGCAAGCCATTGATACTCTTGTTTTAGGTTGCACTCACTACCCCTTGCTCTCTAAAGCTATTCAACAAATTATGGGGAGTGAAGTAACTTTAGTAGATAGCGCAATGGCTATTACTGAGTATCTTGCTCGTTATATAGGGTCAGAAAGCGACAAACAACAAGGTAGCAGTACTTTTTATGTTAGTGATAACGAAGAAAAATTTACCCAAATTGCTGAACGCATCTTAAATGATAATATCAAAAAATTAATCAGAGTTCGACTTTATGAAAGCTGGTTTCAGAATTAAAATACTATAATGAATAAGGAATTATTATAATGTCGTTCACCACTACATTCGCTGCTTTAACTCTACATCAGCAATGCTTCTGATTACAGCATTTAATAGTTTTTTGCTATCGATCTAATTGCTGATCAATCTATTAGATTGTATAATGTGATAATATAAAATAAATATAGAGAGGTAATATTATGGAACCCTTAATTTTAACTGCTGCAATAACGGGAGCTGAAACAACCCGTTCTGATCAACCCAATTTACCTATAACTCCTGAAGAACAAGCAAAGGAAGCAAAGGCCTGTTTTGAAGCAGGAGCAAGAGTTATTCACTTACATATTCGTGAGGATGATGGAAGTCCTTCTCAACGTTTGGAAAGATTTCAAGAAGCTATTTCTGCTATTCGTAAGGCCGTTCCGGAAATCATAATCCAAATTAGTACGGGAGGAGCTGTTGGGGAAGCATTTGAAAAACGCCTTGCCCCTCTTGCTTTAAAACCAGAAATGGGTACTCTTAATGCTGGAACTTTAAATTTTGGAAATGATGTTTTTATCAATCATCCTGCCGATATTATTCGCTTGGCAGAAGCGTTTAAAGAATATGGTGTAGTTCCAGAAGTTGAAGTATATGAATCAGGAATGATTGATTCTGTTGCCCGATTGATTAAAAAAGGGATTATAACTCACAGCCCGTTGCATGTTCAATTTGTTCTTGGTGTTCCTGGAGGAATGAGTGGGAAGCCTAAAAACCTAATGTATATGATTGATCATTTACATGAAGAAATTCCAACAGCAACCTGGGCAGTAGCTGGAATTGGTAAATGGCATCTTCCAACTTCTTTGATAGCGCTGGTTACAGGTGGCCACATTCGCTGCGGTTTTGAAGATAATATTTTCTATCACAAGGGAGTTATTGCTGATTCTAATGCACAATTGGTAGCTCGTTTAGCTAGAATAGCAGAAGAAATTGGACGCCCTCTTGCTACTCCAGAACAGGCACGTCAAATATTTGCCTTACATAAATAAGAGGAGCGAGAATGCTATTAACGGAAAATGCACTGAAAGTTCTGGAAAAACGCTATTTCCGCAAAGATGAAAATGGCATTATAATTGAGGATTGGTCAAAAATGCTAACTCGAGTAGCATTTAATATTGCTACTGGGGACGAGGAAAAAGCTAAACGCTTTTTTACTTTGATGGATTCTGGTTATTTTTTACCAAATTCACCAACTTTAATGAATGCTGGAGGTGACTTACAACAGCTTTCTGCTTGTTTTGTACTTCCTATCGAAGATAGTATGGAAAGTATCTTTGAAACTGTAAAAAATGCTGCTCTAATTCATAAAAGTGGGGGTGGAACAGGATTTTCATTTAGTAGGTTAAGAGAAGCTAATGCCAGAGTTCGTTCTACCAACGGTGTCTCCAGTGGCCCCCTTTCCTTTTTAAAAGTTTTTAATGCGGCAACCGATGCTGTTAAACAAGGTGGGACAAGAAGAGGGGCAAATATGGCAATTTTAAATGTTGATCATCCCCAGATTCTGGACTTTATCACCTGCAAAGAAAATCCAGCGGAACTTACTAACTTTAATATCAGTGTTGGCATAACAGAAGAATTTATGCAGGCCGTTGCTAATGATAATGAATATAATCTTATTTCTCCTCATACGGGAAAAGTAAATAAAAAGTTGAAAGCTCGAGATGTCTTTTCCTTGATTGTGCAGATGGCTCATAAAAACGGTGAACCAGGAATCGTTTTTTTGGATAGAATAAACTATGCGAACCCCACTCCGGAATTGGGGAAAATTGAATCTACAAATCCTTGTGGAGAACAACCATTACTTCCTTATGAAGCATGTAATCTAGGTTCGATCAATTTAGCTTTGCTGAATAAAGATGGTGATATAGATTGGGATAAATTAAAAGAAGTAGTATATGATAGCGTAGATTTTCTGGATGCAGTAATTGATGTTTCCAGATATCCTTTGCCACAAATTGATGCCATGAGTAAAGCCAATCGAAAAATTGGACTGGGAGTAATGGGGTGGGCTGATTTACTTTTCCAGCTTAAAATTCCGTATGCTTCCGAAAAAGCAGTTGATCTTGGAGCTAAACTTATGGAATTTATAGATTATTATGCCAAAGAACGGTCTGTTGAGCTTGCAAAAGTAAGAGGTCATTTTCCCAATTTTACCAAAAGCATTTACATTCAAGGAAGCTTGAAAAGAGAGAAAAACAGCCAAGATTGGGATAATCTGAAAGAGAAAATAAAAAAAGAAGGAATCCGCAATGCCACTCTTACTACTATTGCTCCTACGGGAACGATTAGTATGATTGCAGATACTTCCAGTGGAATTGAACCTCAATTTTCGCTTGCTTATATTAAAAATGTAATGGATGGAGAAAAATTAATCTATGTAAATAAATACTTCCAGAAGGCCTTGGAAGAGAGAGGGATATTTAGTAAAGAATTAGTAGAAGAAATATTAGCTTCTGGTTCTCTTAGTGGCATTGATGTAATCCCACAAGACATCAAGACAATATTTCAAACTGCCCATGAGATTAGCCCCGAATGGCATATCAGGATGCAGGCAGCTTTTCAAAAATATACAGATAATGCTGTTAGTAAAACAATTAATTTTTCCAATTCAGCCACGGTGGAAGATATACGCTTAAGCTATGAACTTGCCTATCAACTAGGATGTAAAGGAGTTACTGTATACCGAGATGGCAGCAGAGATAATCAGGTTCTCTATTTAGGAACTCTTGCTACTATAGAAGAAGGAAAAGAAAAAAAAGTTGCTCCTCGCACCAGACCTGAAATAACTCAAGGTATAACTCGTCGTATGGAAACTGGTTGTGGTCATATGTATGTTACTATAAATTCTGATTCTCAAGGTGCTTGTGAAGTTTTTATTCAAATGGGAAAAGTAGGGGGTTGTGCCTCTGCCCAGTTAGAAGCTATTGCACGTCTTGTTTCTTTGGCTTTACGCTCACAAATTAAGATTGAACCTATAATCCGTCAACTGAAAGGGATTCGCTGTCAATCCCCGATGTGGAATAAAGGGAAAATGATCACTTCTTGTGGCGATGCAGTAGGTCAGGCATTGGAGCAATTTCTTACTCTCTTTTCAAATGGCGATATTAATTCCGTAGATTTTCAGGTAGAAGGGGATAAATCGGATTCGGATAGACCTAAAGGAAATGGTTTTGCGCTTTGTCCTGACTGTGGGAATACTATCGAACATCTGGAGGGGTGTTTAATATGTCCTTCTTGTGGTTGGAGTAAATGTTAGCCAGTGCTTGACAAAAGCAGCCCTTCTGATTTTTTGCCTCTTACAGAAATAGCAGATGATACATTTATCTGCTATTTCCCTTAAAAGTGATTCAGAAATTAAATAAAAGGAGTATGAATGCGTTGTAAATATTGTAATGCTCGCCTTGCCATTCATGATATATGGTGTATGCAATGCGGAAGACATACATCTGCTTTAAAAAACGAGCTCTTCTCAATAAAATCCTTATCTGAGACATATAGAGCGTATAAAGTTAATATGTCCTCTTCCCTACCGGGAGCTGCTGTTGCTGTTATTTTAGGTTTGATACCGGTAGCAGTTTTGATATGGATGTTCAGCAGTATTATCGTATTGGAAAGCAACACTACTTTGCAACTTCTATTAAACCTACTTATTAAATCAATAGTGTTTTCCATCTTTATACCTTTTATGTTAATTGCTTTTAATCCTATTTGTAAACACAACGATTATCATCTCAATCTTTCTGAAATGTTTACTGCTTTACGTTGTTATCCTCGTTATTTTTTATGGACTTTGATCAATGCAGTATTTTTCTGCATAGTATATATAATATGTTTTGGCTTACCTAATTTCAGCTCAGCTCCCATTTTACATTTGGTCTGGCTTATTTTGGTTAACTACTGGATTGCCATCGTGTTACCCTCTTTGGTGTTGATGGAGGAATTATCTATCAACCCCTGGAAGGCAATAATTAAATCCTACCAGCATTTTCAGGATGTCCGTTGGAATATCTATTTACTTGCTTTAGTGTTAGCTGTATTGAATGCCCTTGGTTGTCTTTTTTTCTGGTTACTGTTAATTCCTGAGGCCTTGATCCTGCCTCTATCATTTTTTGCAGTGAGGGATTATACACGTCGGCTAATAGAATTTGAATTGTTAACCTACAGATTGTGAGGTGTTATTAATGAATCGTAGAGAAATCATTTCCCTAATAATCTTGATTGTCGTAATTGGTTTTGGAGCATATAAATATCTTACGCGCTCTTTTACTGAACTTAAAAGTCAATACCTGATGGATACGATAGTAGAAATATCTGCCACTTCGCAGAGTAAGAATGTTGGCCGTCAGATTGATTCAGTATTCAATTTTATTCGTTCTCTGGAAGATAAACTCAATGAATATGATCCAAACAGCTATTTGGGAAAAATAAATGCTGATTCTCTTAATACTGTTTTTGATATGGATCCTGATATGTATAATTTACTTACTATAGCTGATAGCTTATTCAAAATGACGAACGGCGCTTTTGATCCAACTATAAAACCAGTTTGGGATTTATGGAATTTTAATGCAGAAAATCCTGTCCCTCCCGATTCTCTAGTACTGAAAGAAATGCTTAGCAAAGTTGATTTTACTAAGATACGATATGATGAAAAAAGGCTGATAAAGCCACTGGGAATGCAGTTAACTTTTGGAGCTATTGCAAAAGGTTACATTCTAGATAAGGCACGCGATCATATGCAGACGCTAAATTTAGATAACGGATATATTAATTGTCGCAGTTCTATGACCTTTTTTGGTTATAAGAAACCTCAAATTGTTTATATTCAGCACCCTCGTAAACTGGATGATTATATTGCCAGTTTCAAAGTGCTAAATCAAAGCATATCTACTTCTGGTGATTATCAGCAATTTTACGAATATAATGGTGTTCGCTATCACCATATTATAAGTCCTTTCACCGGTTATCCTGTTCCCGATGTGCATTCTGTAACTGTTCTTTGTTCTTCTGCAGCTTGGTCTGATGGAATATCAACAGCTCTTTTTTTGTTGCCTCCGGAAACGGTTCTTGATTCAATTAAGCAAATAGCAGATTGTGAAGCAATTATTTATTACAGCAAAGCCGATTCTCTGGCATCGATCAAAACTGCAGGGATGAAGGACAAAGATCTAAAAGAGAAATTATGAGCATTCCCGATATTCAATCCCAACCTGACACCCGTAAAATAACTATAGATAAAGTTGGTGTTAAAGGTATCCGCTATCCGATTGTTGTTCAGGATAGAGAAAATGGCATTCAGCATAGTGTTGCCGATTTAGATATCTATGTAGAGCTACCTCATCAGAGGCGTGGAACACATATGAGCCGTTTTCTGGAAGTTCTAAATCGCTATCATACTGAAGTCTTTATAGATAAACTTGATTCATTTTTAAACGAATTAAAAAGCACTTTAAAAGCTGATACTGCCTACATAGATATCAGCTTCCCGTTTTTTATAAAAAAACAGGCACCGGTTTCCAAGGTAGTTTCTCTTTTGGGTTATGATTGCTTTTTCAATGCATCATATAACAATAATTTTGAACTGTGGATAGGTGTAAAAGTTCCAGTAACTACCCTTTGCCCTTGTTCCAAAGCAATTAGTGTTTCAGGAGCTCATAACCAAAGGTCTGAAATATTTATCAAAGTTCGCTGTAGGGAATTTGTCTGGCTGGAAGAATTGATCCAACTTGCCGAAGAGCATTCCAGCTGCGAAATTTTTCCCCTGCTAAAACGTTCTGATGAGAAGTTTGTTACTGATAAAGCATATAGTAACCCTAAATTTGTGGAAGATATTGTGCGCGAAATTACTATGGAATTGAATAAAGATAAACGCATCACAGGATTCTATGTGGAAGCTGAAAACTTTGAATCTATTCATGCTCACAATGCTTATGCTTTGATAAGTAGAATATAACATCGTTATGAACGATAAATTAATTACTGGAAATATTTCTTTCCCCAAGCCAATATGCAGGAATTTATCTAATGGCCTGGAAGTTATCTCCGTAAAAGATAATTCCCATCCAGTTCTTTGCCTCCAGCTTTATATAAGAACTGGTTCCACCTTAGAAAATGATCAACAAAGAGGATATTCTCATTTTATAGAACACTTAAGCTTTAAATCTACCAGTGATTTTCCAAATAACAAAATATCGCTTTATGCTTCGGGTTTGGGTGGGATGCTCAATGCTTTCACAGATTACGATTGTACTTGTTATTATTTAAACTTACCTTCAGAAAAGCTAAAAGAAGGTTTCCATATTCTTTCTCAACTTGCTTTTCACAGCACTTTCAGTAAAGAAGATGTAAGCAAAGAAAAAGAAATCATTCTGGAAGAAATTAAGCAGTATCAAAACGATCCTGAATCGGACTTTCTGGAGTATATTCAAACAAACTGCTATCAAAAAAGCCCTCTCAGATATCCTGTTTTAGGTAATCCTAAAAGCATTAACAGCGCAAGGTATAAAGAACTTCGCGAATTTTATAAAAATCGATATACTCCAGTTAATTCCTTTCTAGTAATCTGTGGTAACTATCAAGAAAATGAATTGGATGCTTATCTTGATACTTATTTTTCTGCTTGGGAAAACATAAGTAAGCCTCTTCCCTATCTGTTAGATATTGAACCGGAAATGAATGGCTTTCGCTACATCTTTAGGAAAAAGGCAATTGGTGATGATACTATCGCCTTTGCTTTTCCAGAACTTAGTGAAAAACATCCTTTGGCTAATGCACTTTTGATAGCTATGCGTTATTTTGCCATAGGAAGATCTTCGCGGCTATATAATCGCTTAGTAGAAAAAGATAAACTATGTTCCAGTGTGAAAGTAAATTCTCTTTGTGGAGTTCTTTCCGGAGTTTCAGTTATTTATATCACTCCCATATCAGCAACTTTTATTCCTGATATTATTAGGATAGTTTATGAAGAATATTCCGCTCTTTTACAGTTTGGAATCCCATTAGCAGAACTTGAATTAATAAAAAAAGATATAATTAATAGCTGGTTATTTAGCTTTGAAGGGATGGAAAATCTTGCCAACCTGATAGCTGCAGAGAAATTTACAGGAGATTTATGCCGCCTTCAGAAATATGGAGATGAGATTAATTCTATTTCTATCGAAGCCGTAATGGCTGCTATTCATAAATATTGGCTACCCGAAGGTATTACTGTTTACCATGAAGGTTCTTGTGAAATTTCTGGAACAAAAAAACAAGCTAAGCAAATAAAAGAAAGTTTAGCCCCCAAAAAGACAATACTATGTGCAGAGGAAATTCATAATATTTCTATTCAAAATCTGAATCCCCCACCATTATACAATGCAGAAAATACGAGAAGAGGTTACATAACCCAAATAGATGATAATTATTACCAGATTGTCCTCTCTAACAATGTAAAGGTTATTTTCAAACAGCAAAAGAATAATAACATTAGCGGCTTTTCCTTATCAACTCCTATTAGTCAGATTAGCGAGACTCCTTCAGAAATTGGTCATAATTTCTTTTGTACTTCTTTACAGCTCTATAAAACCCAAAAACATAGCCATCAAGAATTGCTGCAATATTCTCGGAATAATGGTTTTAATATAAGGTTAATTCATCATTTAGATACAACCACTTTCAGGGGAAAATGTTTAGGTAGCAATCTTGATAAAGCACTAGCTATGCTTGCAGAATCGATTTTTTTACCAAGTTTTGATCATAACTATTTCTCTGTATTAACATCTACTGCTTTAGATGGAATCCGTCGTGATAACGATTATCCTGTTAGCTATGCTTATATGAACTGGTATAAAATGCTGGTAGGCAATAAAAGTAATCTATTTCGACCTACAGGGTCTGCAACCCAAATTCGTTCAATCCGTATAAAACATCTTCAGCAATGGTATGAAGATTGGAATATAGGAAAAGACTTTTGCTTAGCTATCGTAGGAAATCATAATCCCCAAGAAATTTTAGAACTTTGTGAAAAGAACTTTGGCTTGGTTCATAATGTTTCTCATTCGCCCAAGTTCAAACCATTCTATTCTCCTTCTTCAGTGCATTTTAAAAAGACCTATCGAAATACTGATCAAGCCATTATATATATTGGAGGATTTGCTTCTCCTGCTATTGATCGAGATGAAAATACCGCTTTCTATATTTTATCCCAAATTTTAGGTGGTGATATCTCTTCTCGCTTTTTTGACATTCTAAGGGAAAAATACGCTTATGCTTATCAAACTGGTTTCGATTTCCATTCTTTGAACGAATTAGGTTTCTGGAATGCATATGCCTTTTGTGATAAAGACGACTATAATAATTGCCTTGCTTTGATGAAGGAAATTATCTATTCTATTGCTGATAAAGGAGTAAAAGAAAATGAACTGGAAACTGCAAAACAATACTTAATTGGGATGAATCGCTTTGAAGATGAGAGTGTGTCTTACACAGCATCAACTATTTCCAATCTTGTTGCCTTGGGCTATGAACCAGAATATTATCTCTTACGCGAAGAACGTATTAAAAAGGTTAATAGCGAATTAATTTGGCAAATAGCCAAAAAGTGGCTATTGCCTGATAACCAATACATCTATATTATGTTGTAACTATGTTCAAACTTGGTATCGACATCGGCTCTCGTAATACAAAAGTTGTGATCTTTAATGAACACACAAAGAGTATTGAGTTCAGCGATTGCAAATCAACTGAAATATTTATCCTTAGCGGAGTTAATAAACTTTTACACAATGCATTCCTTGCTTCGGGAATTAATAAAAATGAACTAACTGCTATCGGAGTTACAGGTTACGGTCGGAAACTTTTTAAAGATGCAACCTTAACTATATCCGAAATAAGTTGCCATACCGCCGGTTGTTTATATTATTTTCCTGATGCAAAAACGATAATTGATATGGGTGGACAGGACTCCAAAATCATCACCCTTACAGACAGCGGAAAAGTAAAAGATTTTGTTATGAACGATAAATGTGCAGCTGGAACAGGACGCTTTTTGGAAATGACTGCAATGCGTTTGGATTGTGATGTTTCTGATCTTTCTGCTATAGCTTCCAAATCAACTAAAGAACTAAAACTAAATTCCACTTGTGTTGTGTTTGCCGAATCGGAAATTATCGGAATGTTATCATCTTCAACTGCTCCAGAAAATATAGTCCGTTCTGTTCATCGAAGTATTGCAAAACGTATTTTAGCTCAAATGGCATCTCTGGTTTGGGAACCACCTATTGTATTTACAGGAGGTGTAGCTTTAAACCAAGATATAGTAAAATGTTTCAGTGAATCACTTTCCTATCAATTAATTACACCTCCCGATCCGGAAATAACAGCTGCCTTAGGTGCTGCTATCTTAGCATAATGAAATTCGATTATCATATTCATACTGAAGATAGTTACGATAGCTCTATTAAAACAATTGATTTGATAGATAGGGCTATTCAATTAAAATATGATGAAATAGCTATTACAGAACATCTAGATTTGCTACCTATTGAAATGAAAAGCTATGGAGCACCTTCCTTGAAACATTATTTCAAAAGAATTAATGATTTACAATATACAATATCAGAACTCACATTACTTAGTGGTGTTGAAGTAGGTGATTATCATATAGTTAAGGATTATGCTGTTTCACTTTTAGAGGGTATAAATTTTGATTTGATATTGGGATCTGTGCACTTTCTATCGGATCAAACGAATGTAGCTATTCCTTTAAAGAAACAGCTTTCCGAAGAACAGATTAGAGATTATTATTTGCAAAACTTGGCTTTAGTATCCAATTGCGATATTGATGTCCTTGCCCATTTAGGGGTTTATAAACGTTGTTATAACAGTATTCCGGATGAACGAATTCACTATCCGATAATACAAGATATTTTCAGGGTTATTATAGACCGAAAAATAGCTCTGGAAATCAATTACAGTTCATTGCGTAGAGGATATCCTTCTTTTATTCCGGAGCAGCATATTTTAGAATTATATCTAGCTTTAGGAGGACAACTTTTTTCTTTAGGTAGCGATGCACATTTCATTGAGCATTTTGATTTGTTTAGAGATAGCATTCCGCAAGAATTCAGCAATTCGTTTCGATATCACTTATAGTAAACATAGATAACATTTATCAATATCCTGAATTTATCCTGCTGTACTAAATGTATACTGTGCTTCACTATATTTAATCTGCTTTGCTATTTTCCATTTTTTGTACTTTCTTTAGGCATAAATTTCCCTTGCCAAAAATGCTATATTGATTATACTGTCCTAAAAATAAACCTGCGATGAGAGATAAGTTCTGGCATCAAGGGTGGTAAAATCCTGTTTGATTTGCCTTTTTATCATCTCTCGCTGAAGGAAATTATATTATGAACGAGAGATGTCATATCCTCACTATTATTATGGAAGACCGTGAATCAGCTTTCCATCCGGTAAATGAACTCTTACATAGTTATGCTCCACATATATTATTAAGGGTTGGATATCCTATGCGCGATTTGGGTGTTGCTGTAATCTTTCTAATTGTAGAGCTACCGATCGCTGAAATGGGTTCTTTTTCTGGAAAATTAGGACAGATTAAGTCCGTGAAAGTACAGGTTACAACTTTAAAGCTTGAAAAAGGAGAAAAAAATGAACATTAGCACAGAAGGCGTAAAATCCTTTATTCCTACAACCGAAATTGAAGAACATCTGGCAAGGAATCGTTTCGCTGATACGATTCGGATAAGAGATATTATTGATAAATCATTAGATAAACAGCGTTTAAATCCAGATGAGACGGCTGCCCTAATTAATGTTACCGATCCAGAATTAAAGCAACAGATTTTAGAAGGCGCACATACTCTTAAAGAACGCATTTACGGTAATCGTATCGTTTTGTTTGCTCCCTTATATGTAGGTAACGATTGTATAAACGATTGTGTTTATTGTGGATTTCGCAGTTCAAATAAAGAATGTCATCGAGCTACACTTAGTAAAGAAGAACTTATTTCCGAGACCGAAGCTTTAGAAGATGCAGGGCATAAGCGTTTAATTATGGTTTATGGTGAACATCCGAAATATTCACCGGAGTTTATTGCAGACACAGTTCAAACGGTTTATAATGTTAAACATAACAAAGGTGAAATTCGCAGGGTAAATATTAATGCTGCTCCCCTTGATATTGAAGGTTTTAGAATAGTGAAATCCGTAGGTATTGGAACTTATCAAATTTTTCAAGAGACCTATCATGAAGAAACCTATAAAACTCTACATCCAAGGGGACCTAAAAGTAATTTCTTATGGCGTTTGGATAGTTTAGACAGAGCTATGCAGGCTGGAATTGATGATTTAGGTATTGGTGCTTTAATGGGTTTATATGATTGGCATTTTGAAGTGATGGGCTTATTATATCATACTATCCATCTGGAACAAAGATTTGGAGTAGGACCTCATACAATATCTTTTCCCCGTATTGAACCTGCTATTGGGACTAATTTTACAAATCAACCTCCCCATAGAGTATCGAATGAGGATTTCAAGCTTTTGATAGCCAGCCTTCGTTTAAGTGTTCCTTACACAGGGATGATTCTTACTGCAAGAGAGCCTATTGAAGTTAGAGATGAAGTTTTGCGCTATGGAATTTCTCAAATTGATGCAGGAAGTAGTATTGGAGTAGGCGATTATGCGCATAAGGATGATGAATCTAAACGCAAAAGTCAATTTGTGTTAGGAGATACTCGTTCTTTGGATGATGTTATATACGAACTTGCTAACAGTAGTTATATACCTTCCTTCTGTACTTCCTGTTACCGGGCAGGAAGAACCGGGGAGCATTTTATGGAATTTGCTATCCCTGGTTTCGTTAAACGATTTTGCACTCCCAATGCCCTACTTACTTTTGCTGAATACCTTTACGATTATGCTAGTGAGCATACAAAAAAAGTCGGTTTCGATTTGATTGATCAGGAAGTTGCAAAAATAGATGATCCCCAAATGCAGATATCGGTAAAAGATAATTTGGCAAAGATGAAAGAAGGAATCAGAGACCTACATTATTAGTATTAATAGCTTAAGTGGAATGGGCTTAAATATTTAACCCGCTGTATATATGATAAAATGAAAACGGAGCTTCTTATAACTCCGTTTTTTTTTTGCATATTGAACTCGGCAATAATTTACTATGCCACAATCTCGAAAGGAAATAACGCCATTCAAGAAAAGTTTCTATTGGGAAGATCACTACGATAGATCTGATAGTTAACCTTATCGCTGATGATGAATAAATCGTTATTATATGTGATATGTAAAGTAGGAAAAAAAGTTAAACCATAATTATAATAAATAATCTGTTGACCAACAGCAAGTTCTACGATGGATAAATATGTTGTTTATTATACATAAGAAAAAGGAAAGCAGGTGGAAGAGAATCCTCCTGCTACAAAAGTTATTTTATAAATCTGGTCCCCGTCTTTCCTTCAAAAGCATCCACTATTTTTTCTATGGAAGTAATCAATACTTCTGATCCTCCGCCTTCCAGAAAATCGATTGCTGCTTGAATTTTAGGTCCCATACTACCTGCTGGAAATTGTTTTTCATTATAGTAGTGTTTTGCTTCAGCGATGGTAATTTGATCCAATGCTTGTTGATTTTCCTTACCATAGTTGATATATACTTTTTCTACGCCAGTTAATATAACAAATAGGTCTGCTTTAATTTCCAGAGCTAAAAGTGCTGATGCAAAATCCTTGTCTATTACTGCATCAACCCCTTCATAAGTGCCATCTTCTTCAATATATATAGGAATTCCACCTCCACCAACAGCGATAACTATCTCTCCCCTATCTACCAATTCATTAATTGTGGAAGCTGGTATAATTTCTTTTGGATAAGGTGAAGGAACCACACGCCGAAAACCTTTACCAGAATCTTCTTTTAAGATCCAGCCCAATCTGTTTTTAAGTTCTTCTGCCTGTGCAGCAGTATAATATGTGCTCCCTACAAATTTAGTCGGATTTAGCATACTAGGATCATTTTTATCCACTACTACCTGAGATATGATAGTGATAACCTGTTTTTGAATTCCACTTTTATGTAATATATTCTGTAAACTCTGTTCTATCATATAGCCCATAGTGCCTTCTGTAGCAGCATTTAATACACCTAAAGGCAATTGAGGAATTCCCTCCATTTCTCCTAATTCCTGTTGACGGAGCAGATTCCCTACTTGAGGTCCATTACCATGTGTTATACTTAAATGATAGCCCCTTTTGATTAATTCTACAATACCACCTAACGATTCACGGGTATTTGAAAATTGTTGTGCTATTGTACCTTTTTCACCAGCTTTAATAATAGCGTTTCCGCCAAGTGCCAGAACAGCTTTTTTTTGCATTTCTCAAATCCTTATTGTTCTGTATAAATTATTTTGATTGAAAAAACAGGTTAATTCTCATTTGTGGAACAGAGAATTCTCCCTAATATTCATAGCGAGAAGTTAATTGGAGGTGGATAAGTACCCACCTCCAATGTATTATCGATTATTTTTTTGTAGATTTCTTGCCGAAGTTCTTTAAGATGTCAGCAATAGTAGGAACACCGATTTCCTGTAATTCATAGCTTACTTGGCAGGCAGGTTTATTTATTTTAATAATTCTGCGAAGGTCTATCGGAGTAGCAATTACTACAGAATCACATTCCGTACTGTTAATTGTCTTTTCTAAGTCTTTAATTTGCTTAGAACTATATCCCATAGCGGGGAGCAAAGATCCAACTCCGGGATATTTTTCGAAAGTCTGTTTTATTTCACCAACAGCCCATGGACGGGGATCTACAAGGTCTGCACAACCATATTTTTCTGCTGCAACAACTCCTGCTCCGTATTGCATTTCTCCATGGGTTAAAGTAGGTCCATCTTCCACCACTAAAACTTTTTTGCCTAAGATCATTTCAGGGTGATCTACAAATAAAGGAGAAGCAGCCTCAATAATTTGAGCCGTTGGATTAATTGCTCTAACATTTTCTCGCACTTCATTAATATCGTACAGATTGGCGCTATCGATCTTATTAATAACGATTACATCAGCCAAGTATACATTTGTTTCACCTGGATAATAAGAAATCTCATCACCAGGACGGTGAGGATCTACAACTACGATCTTAATTTCATTATCGGAAGTGTAGAAAGGAATATCATTATTTCCACCATCCCAAACAATAACATCCGCTTCTTTCTCTGCTTCTTTTAAAATAGCAGCATAATCTACACCTGCATAAATTACACTACCCATCATAATATGGGGCTCATATTCTTCCATTTCTTCAATAGTGCAATTGTGCTTTTTGAGGTCATCAAGTTCTGCAAAACGCTGAACTTTTTGTTTTACGAGGTCACCGTAAGGCATAGGATGACGAATAGAGACAACTTTCAATCCTTTAGCTTTGAGAGCTTTTACCACTGTTCTGGTTGTTTGAGACTTTCCGCAACCAGTTCTTACCGCGCATACAGTAACCAAAGGTTTGCTGGTTTTCAGGGTAGTATTATCTTTGCCCATCAACATAAAATCTGCACCAGTGGAGTTAATAATTGAGGCTTTATGCATCACAACTTCGTAAGGAAGATCGCTATAAGCTAAAACTACTAAATCGACATTGTGTTGCTTAATCAAATTTTTAATTTCGCTTTCCGGATAAATATTAATACCATCAGGATAGAGTTTTCCAGCTAAAGCAGCCGGATATTTTTTGTCGTCAATTCCAGGAATCTGAGTAGCAGTAAAAGCTACAACTTCATAATCCTTATTATCGCGGAAGAAAACATTGAAATTGTGAAAGTCCCTTCCTGCTGCACCCATAATGATAACTTTGCGTTTCATTGATGAATCTCCTTTATTTAATATTTGTTACAAATTTGCTTTCAAGGTTTAAAATAGGGTTTTACCGTCAAGGAAAATCTATTTTTTTTGAATTACTGACATATAATATCTAAATACCAATATGAAAATCGGGCTTGACAAAAAAAGGCTGTCTTAAAAATAGAAAAACAAATGTGCTGAAGTGGTGAAATTGGTATACACGCTAGTTTCAGGGACTAGTGAGCAATGAGCTCATGGGGGTTCGAGTCCCCCCTTCAGCACCATTTTTTTGTGCACCGAATTATTTTCCCTCATAATTATTCGAGTTAGTATGCGTTACCCAGGATAAAATAATCATTGACTAACAATAGCTCATTATATAAGTTGTTTGTTGTTTCTTACATTGATACAAAACTATTTCTTTCTACTTTCGATTAAGAAATAAGCTCTGATTTTTCAAAGTTCGATTGGAAAGCAGTTTGCGAAGAAATTAGAAAGCATTAATATATATAAAAAGGAATGTATAGAATGGAAAAGAAAATTTTTGTCCTGGATACAAATGTACTAATTCATAATCCGCAAGCTCTATTTTCCTTTCAGGATAATAGAGTTGTTTTACCTATTGTGGTTATTGAAGAGATTGATCAATTTAAAAAAGGGGTTGATGAAAAAAGTAGGAATGCCCGTCAAATTGGTCGTTTTCTTGATGCTTTACGCAAAAAAGGGAGTTTGCAGGAAGGTGTTCCTACAGAGAATGGGGGAACAATACAAATAACGATCAACAAAGAAATAACGGCCACAGCTTCCGAGCTTTTATTTATGGACCGTAATGACAATTTGATAATCAGTACAGCCTTGTATTTTAAAAATAAGTATCCCGAATCTATTGTTACTTTGGTTTCCAAAGATGTAAATGTTCGGGTAAAAGCAGATTGTGTTGGCATCAACGCAGAGAATTATGAAACCGACACTATTAAATATGATGAATTTTTCACCGGATGGGAAATACTTGATGTGGAACCTGAGCAATACCGTGAAATAGAAGAGAAGGGATATATAAACAACATCTTTGGGGATTTTTTTGCCAATCAATTTGTTAGAATCCCTACTCCTGATAATCCTGATAAATATACAATTTTGCGTTACCATAAAGGCCGAAATCAACTTTATGTAATAAAACACTATACTGGCCAATATGTATATGGAATCAAAGCCCGCAATTTTGAACAAGAAATGGCTTTAGATATTCTTTTGGATGATAGCATCAAGCTGGTGAGTTTATCTGGAAAAGCAGGAACTGGGAAAACCCTTTTGGCTATAGCAGCTGGCTTGCAAAAGGTTGTAGAAGAACAAAAGTACTCACGCTTGGTTATTTCTCGTCCCATTTCTCCTTTAGGAAAAGACCTTGGCTATTTACCTGGTTCCAAAAGTGAGAAATTTAATCCCTGGATGCAACCGATCTACGATAACATGGAGATACTGCTATCTTCGCATTTAGATAAAAACAAACCGAATTCCAATACAAAAAAAAGAACCAGTGTTAATGACCTTACTGATTATGGTTTTTTAGAACTGGAACCTTTAACCTATATCAGAGGACGGAGCTTACCTGATCAGTTTTTTATAATTGATGAAGCTCAAAATTTGAGCCCTCATGAAATGAAAACGATTATTACCAGAGCTGGCGAAAACACTAAAGTAGTTCTAACTGGAGATCCTTATCAGATCGATATACCCTATCTTGATTCCCAAAGCAATGGACTATCTGTTTCCGTTGAAAAGTTTAAGGGTGAGATCCTTGTGGGTCATATCACTTTAGATAAAGGTGAACGAAGTGCTTTAGCAGATTTGGCTGCCAAATATCTATAAGCTATGATAAAAAAGAATATTTGCGATCGCAGCTGGGTTGAAATTGATCTCTCTGCTTTCAGAAAGAATTTAAGCATTCTTAAAAGTTATCTTGAACCGCATCAGCAATTTATGATGATTGTAAAAGCAGATGCTTATGGGCATGGAGCAATTGAAATAAGTAAAATTGCTTCTGAAGAAGGAGCAGTTTATTTTGGAGTTGCCAATCCAGAAGAAGGCCGTTTATTAAGACTTCAGGGATGCAAATCTCCAATTTTAATTCTTTCTCCCTGTTTAACCAGCGAAATAAATGTTATTTTAGACAATGATTTGGCCGTTAATGTTACTTCCTTGAATTTTGCCAAAGCTCTAAATAAAGCTGCTGTAGTAAAAGATAAACAGGCAATTATCCATTTGAAAGTAGATACAGGTATGCATCGCAGCGGAATTCTGGATAGCGAATTTTCTGATTTTTATTCCCAGATACAAAAGCTGAGCAACCTTAATATAGAAGGGGTATTCAGTCATTTTGCCTCTGCAGATGATGACATAGAGTTTAGTAATCAGCAGGAAGAAAGATTCTGGAAAGTGATAGACCAACTTCCTGAAAGACCAAAATATATTCATATAGATAATTCCCATGCCCTAATAAATAAATTGGGAAAACGAAGTAATTTAGTACGATTAGGCATTATGGCTTATGGAATTCAGATTCCTTTGCAAGAAGATCTCGGTTTACAGCCAGTTATGACTTTTAAAACTACTCTCTCACAAATAAAGCATATCTCCAAGGGTGAATCTATTGGTTATAATCGTTCCTGGATAGCTGATAAAGATTGTGTTTATGGAATTCTTCCTATTGGATATGCAGATGGCTATGATTTTATGCTTTCCAATAATGGTGTTGTTTGGCTGGATAATGTACTTTGTAAAGTTATTGGCCGAATTTCAATGGATATGATATGTATCGATTTAAGTGATATAGATAAACCCAAAATCGGAGATGTGGCAACTCTCTTAGGTGGTTCAAGATTAGAAACAAGGGCAGAAAATTTAGTTGCCAAATATGGAGGAAATTCTTATGAATTACTTTGCCAGGTGGGACGACGCGCAAAAAGTTATTTTTTTCAAAATGGAAAATTGATTCACAGCATCCCATTATTAAGGCGAGATTTTGTCCCAGACGATTTTCCGGATTCAAAACTGAATAAAATTATCGAATCAGCAATTGCCCAGCGGTTACAGAGCATAGAAATTGGAGAAATTATCTATCGTGAAATGTTAAGAGATTTCTTTTATTATAAGGATAGAGATATCCATTACCGCCATAATTTCCATCATAAAATTGTCTTTTCTAGTTCTTTGATTGCTGGTTATTATAATGCATCTACTTTATTAAATTTCGACAAAGTGCTCAGTAACGATTATTTTTTAGTTGTTTGTGCATCCTCTGATGAAGTCTTACGAAGATATTTTAAAAATGGAGATGTAGAATACAGATGGCTTATGGATGATAGTTTTAAACTTGATAATGAAAGCTTTATTGTTTGTCTGGTTCAGGTAGATGAACTCATCTTGGAAACCAGTATCAAGCATATAAATGACTGTTTAGAAATTAAATGCAGCCATCCTAAGCTAAGGGGAAAAATAGGTAAAAAAGTGCATTTTACTATCAACACCCAAACCTTATATCCAACCTCTGCTCATCAATTCAGTGTTTTTATCACAGAACTCACTAGGGGAGTAGATATCACTTTTCAATATCCACAGGAAATTAAAGAAGTTGATTGTGTTCCTTTTTTTTCAGGACAAGATAAAGATCCCCTTATTACTCAAAATAATAGAGAAATAAGAGTGTCTACAGAATTGAATGAATGGATATTTCCTATCAGTGGAGTTGTTTTTGCCTATTGAAACATAAAAAAAGATTGACAAATCTTCCTCGTCAGAATTGTAGTTTCTCCATTATAATTATTTATATTTGCTGTTGTTATCTAACGGTGACTTGCTTATGAAAAGATTGAACTTATTATTAATGTTAATTTTGTGCATACCACTTTTAGCTGGAAGCTTTAACTGGTATTCACAAAATGACGAACGCTGGAAATCGGAAAGGTTAGGGTCTGGAAATAGTTCCATAGGTAGTAGCGGGTGTGTGCTTAGTTGTTTATCTATGCTTCTAAATGCAGAGGCAAGTAATCAGTATATGACTCCTGATCGCTTAAACGAATGGTTACAAAAAAATGGTGGCTATGCTGGAAACAATATGCGTTGGCAAATTCCAGGTGAAATTGATGGCAGTGGATTGGGGCTCGAATTAGTTGCTCAAAGCACAAAACGTAACGATTGGGATTTCCTTTCGGGAGAATTGGAAAAAGGCAATAAGGTTATTGTAAAAGTTAATGGTAGACGGAGCCACTGGGTTCTTGTTATCAAACAAAATGGCCCCAAAGATAACCCGTCTTCCTATATAATAAATGATCCCGGCATCAAAGAATATGAAGAAAGGACCCTTGCCTATTTTGGTGGCTTCAAATCGGCGCGTTCTTATTCCGGTAATTGGTTAGATGAACAAGCCTTCGATTTGGATAGTGAAATTAATGTCGTTCCTGTACCTCAAGATGAACTATTTCTTTATGATGTTGCTAAATTACCTCATCCTGCCGATGTTTATGTAACTTTACATAATAATTTACCTGTCGAAATTACTGGCTACTTTATTCTTGGGCTTTTTGATGAAGATGGAAACTACATCCGTACTGTTGATTATGAATATGTTACAGTAGAAGCCAGTGGCAAATACGATCTTTTATATGAACTATCCGATGTAAAACCTCTAAATGAAGAACACCAAGAATTAATAATCATTTATAGTAAATACTTCTCTGCTATGCCTTCTTTAACTGAATCCCTTGAGTTGATAAGCAAAGGCATAAGAAACTACACAACTATCACAAATTAAAGCTTATAACTACATATTATTATCAAGTTCTATAATAAGCGAACTGATTTTTGATTTTTTCTATACGCGCATTTCTGTTAATATTTTCAAACTAAAATCTAAATTATGTTTTCTGCCAAGCAACATCGTATAACTCGTAAGGAGTCATATAATTCAGAGCTACATTTATAATTAGCTGAATAGCCAGTTCTTTGGCTTTTTATTACAGAATTGAGACTAAATTCATACTTAAGCGTATTAAAAAACCCTCCATTTTAGTATCATCAGAGTGGTAATACTAACCTACATTCCCTTACACTGCAAAGCACTCAGGTATCTTCCAGGATAATACAACAAACTATGATCGGAAGGATGAATAATGCCTTTAGAATTTACAAATTTATGTGATCAAATTTGCAGTTTTCAGTGATCACTTATAATAATCAGATTATTCCCTTACTTATAACCGACAATCATATCTTTATCACTCCTTTATCAATCCTTAATCACTCCTTAATTATTAACGCTTGATTAAGGGTTGTTTAAGGATTAATATACTTTTGATGAGAGAGTAAAATTAATTATCTCTTATCGATAAGAACTATGGTATAATGTGGAGAGTAAGCATTTAGCTGGAGTATATTTGGTTCCTTCACTTTTCTTTATAGACAAAAATATGGTTTCTATTTGTGTAGTAACCCTTGTTGTTTTACAGTGTATGTAACTTATAAATAAAGAACAAAATACGATGAATAGAATAATGAGAATGCGCTCAATTATTAATCCCGTAATATCGATATCCATAAAAAAATGGACAAATATGAAGGTTTTAGGGAGATAGAGAAAATAAAATAATGAATATAAAAAACCGAATTTTTTTTCCAATATTTATCCAACTTAATTAAAATATGATCGAGATAATATCTATACTTCTGGTTATACTACGATCTTCAAGCTATGATGTATATATCTAATAACTATCTATTATGCAATTAACTAAAGAATTTGCTTGACGGAAATGAGTATATGGAAAAAAATCAACACAAAAGTATCGCATAAGTTAAAGGAGGTTTAATGAATAACTATTTTATGGAAACCCACCATCACGAATGGATTCTTACTAACCGTAGGGGTGGTTATGCTTTGGGTACTGGTAATCTTATCAATCAACGTAAATATCATAGTTTATTAGTAAGTAGTGACAATAAATTTAATCGTACCCATTTAGTAGCTGGTATTGAAGAAAAGATTGAATGGCGTGGTGAGATATTCAACTTGGATAGCAATAATTATAGTAACTGTATATATCCTGAGGGTTTTTTACATTTGGTAAAACCGTGGTTGAGACCATATCCTATTTTTTTGTATTCTGCTCTTCCCCACCAAAATGATATTCTAATTTTGAAAGAAATAATGATGGATGAATCTACCAATACAACTTTGGTTAAATATACTAATTTAGGGCATCATTTACTTCATTTTGAACTTCATCCAAAATTTACGATGATTAATCACCACCAGCTCAATTGTCCTGGAAGTTTAGATTTTTTACAGTTTGATACAGAAATTGAAGAATTTAATAAATTTACTCGTTATAGAATTCATCGACAGGATAATAATGTTTCATTATATGGTGCTGTTTTACAGGGAGAAATTATTCCCAATCGTAATGTATATTACAATGTTTTTTATCCTTGGGAAGTAATGAATGGTTATGAAGGTATTGGTGATCAGATCACTCTTGTTCAGATTAGTTTTGATTTAAGGGTAGGCAAAAGCAATTATCTTCTCTTTAGTGATACTTCAATAGAAGATGCAGAGATATTAATAAAACGAATAGAAGAACGATATGCTCATTTGCCTAAACCTTTGGATTATCCGATATTTCCCGATAGCGATGATGCTTTGTTGAATAATTTGGATTATAATGATAATTTTCTTTATAACTATAATGAATATCTACAAATCCTCGAATTTGCTTTAAAGGACTTTTTGGCTAATGATGATGTTGTGGCTGGTTATCCTTTTTATGGTGCTTGGGGTAGAGATACGATGATTGTTTTAAATGCTTTATTACATACTCCCAATCAACAAGAAACTGTAGAAAAAATACTGAATAAATATAAAGGGTATATTAAGGATGGGCTCATACCCAATATGATGGTAGAATCTGGTAAAGAAGCAAATTACGATAGTATAGATTCTACCCTATGGTTAATAATTCTGCTTTGGAAGCTTGGAAAACTGAAACAAACAGTTAAATACTGGAAAGATACCATTGCTGTTTCGGAAGAAGTTTTAACTAATATTCTACATAATGATAAACACCCTTTTTCGGTGCGATCTGATGGACTTATTGAGTTGCATTCTGATTTTGCTTATGGAACTTGGATGGATGTTCGGATTGAGGGAAAACCTATAACTCCCCGAAATGGAGCTCCCATCGAGATAAATTCACTTTGGTATAATGCTTTGTGTTGTTATGAATCAATGTGTTCTGCCTACATACAAAAATCTCGTAAGAAGTATCAACCCAACGATGAACTGATAATGATTAAGAATATGGTAAAAACATCTCTACAAAAGTTTTATAATGAAGGTTATCTTGCTGATAGAATTGTGGGTGAGGAACTTATTATGGAAATACGACCAAATGCTATCATTGCTCTTTCCTTGCCTTGGCAGGTATTTTCGCAAGAAGTTTTGCAACAGGTATTTAAACGAAGTTTTAATGAACTGTATACCAATTATGGAATTAGGACTCTAAGCCCTAATGATATCCGGTTCCGCAAAAAATACTATGGAACACAAAGAGAAAGAGACCTTGCATATCATAATGGAAGTGTCTGGGCATGGTTACTTGGACCTTTTTGTGGGTTATATGAACGCGCCTATTCTGGCATAAAAACAAAAGAAGAAATTATTGAAGCACTCACTTCTTTTATTTCCACTTTCCGTAACAGTTTTATGAAAGGTCATATAGCTTCCATTGCAGAAGTTTGGGATGGTGATGCTCCTCATTTTCCAAAAGGGGCTCCTGCTCAAGCATGGAGTGTTGCTGCTTTATATAATGTAGAGAACTATATTCTATTTTTGGAGGAAAGCAAATGAAAATCTTGATGTTTACTTGGGAATTTCCTCCCCTTATTTCTGGAGGATTAGGTATGGCTTGTTATGGAATGGTAAAAGCTTTACTTAGTCAAGGAATAAAAATTGATCTTGTTCTTCCCACTAAAGAACTAGTTTATTTTCCTTTACGCGATGAAGGCGATGCAGATACTCTACCTGCTGTTTTTATTGAACCAGAAAAGCAAATAGAATATACAAGACGAGCTTTTACTTGTTTAAGTGAACGTCTTGAATATATCGGAGTAACAACGCATCCAGAAAGTTATTTCAATTTGAGTGAAATAGCAGAATACTCTAACTTAATAAAAAAACACTACGAATTAAGTGAAGTTACTATAAGTGAAGAACTTGAACTGCTGAAAGAAATGACCGCTCATCTCATTGGCGATGAGGATCTTATTCGTAAAGTTCAGGAATATACCCTTAGGGCAAATCGCTTTGCTAAAATATTAGAATATGATTTAATTCATGCACACGACTGGCTTACTTATCCGAGTGGAATTCTGACAAAACAAATATCACATAAACCCTTAATTGTTCATATTCATGCTACTGAATTTGATAGAGCTGGGGGTCCTGGTGATCCACGAATTCATAAAATTGAATATATAGGGATGACTTATGCAGATAAAGTTATAGCTGTTTCACAATATACTGCACAGATGATTATGAGTCGATATAGAATTGATTCTGGTAAAATACGCATCATTCATAATGCGTTTACTTTACCCGAAACCAATTTAAATAACAAGAAACGTATATTTATAGGACCTACAATTCTTTATCTTGGTAGGGTTACCATACAAAAAGGACCAGATTATTTTTTAGATATGGCTGCAAAAGTTTTGAAAGTTCATCCGGAGGCAAGATTCATTCTTGCTGGAACCGGAGATATGCAAAGACAAATATTACGACGATCGGCTTCCTTGAACTTAAAAAACCGTTTTTTATTTACAGGGTTTCTTAATCGCAAGCAAGTAGAAAGAATTTTACAAGCCGCCGATATCTATGTTTTACCTTCTGTATCTGAGCCCTTTGGAATATCACCCTTAGAAGCTATGTCTTATGGAATAACTGCTATTATATCAAAACAATCTGGTGTAGCAGAAATTATTCATCATGCTTTTAAAATTGATTATTGGGATGTTGATCTTTGGGCGGAAACAATTAATCACCTAATAGAAAATCCTGAGGAATGCCGTAAAATTGGTATTGAAGGTATGAAAGAAGTGCAACGTATCCAATGGGATGAAGCAGCTGAAAAAATTAGACAACTTTACGCTACAACTTTATCAGAATTTAGCGAACAGCGTGTAGAATAAGGAGCTATTGATGTTAAATATTGTTTTCTACTTTCAGGTTCATCAACCCTACCGTCTTACTCATTTCAATGTTCTTGATATTGGTAATAATGCTAAAATATTTGATGAAAGATTGAATAGCAATGTTATGCGTAAGGTGTCTAAAAACTGTTATTTGCCCACTAATCAATTACTTTTGGAATTGATCCAAAAATACGAAGGTAGGTTTAAAGTTGCATTTTCTATTACAGGAACAGCTATAGAGCAATTTAAACTTTATTCTCCTGAAACCCTTGATTCCTTTAAGTGTTTAATAGATACTGGTTGTGTAGAATTGCTGGGGGAAACATATTTTCATTCGCTATCTTTTCTTTTCGATACTAATGATTTTCTCGACCAAGTTTATATGCATAGGGAACTTATGCAAAAGGAATTTGGTTATTATACAACCACTTTTCGTAACACAGAATTAATCTATCAGGATCGCTTGTCGGATATAATCTACGAAATTGAAGGTTTTAAAACTATCATTACTGAGGGAGTGGATAGAATTTTACAATGGCGCAGTCCTTTGTATGCTTATAAAAATTACGCTAAGAACCTGAATTTGCTTCTAAAGTACTATCAGCTTGCTGATGACATTGCATTCCGATTTTCCAATAGAGACTGGCCAGAATATCCGTTGACTGTTGATAAATTTGTAAATTGGATAGATCATCTCACTTTAGCAGAGAAGGAAGGCAAAAACCTATTTTTGAATCTGTTTATGGATTACGAAACTTTTGGAGAACACCAATGGGCATCCACTGGTATTTTTGATTTTATGCGTCATTTTCCAGATGCAGTGTTATCCAAGTCTCATCTTGGTTTTGCCAATCCTAAAGATGTTTCTCGTTTGGCAAATTATCAACAAGAATCTCTATCTTTCCCAGAACCTGTATCTTGGGCAGATGAACAAAGAGATCTTTCTGCTTGGTTGGGTAATGAAATGCAACAAAATGCAAGTGAAACACTTTATGAACTGATCAATCGCATTAAAGAAAAAGGTGATACCGACTTATTAAGAATGGCTCGTTTACTTAGCACTTCCGACCATTTTTACTATATGTGTGAAAAATATTTTCAGGATGGCGATGTGCATAAGTATTTTTCTCCTTACGATTCACCAGATCAAGCATATATATATTACATAAACGCACTTACAGAATTGGAAGAACGACTTTTGAGGTAACAGAATGAAAGGTAAAATACTAATATTAGAGGATGATGTAGTTCTTTCTGAACAAATAGCTAACATAATGAGACATTATGAATACGAAGTTCTACTAACTGTTAATAGCGATCAGTTCTTTGAAATTTTAAGGAATTTTCAGCCAGATGTTATTCTTTTGGATGTATATCTTGTTGGCTCTCGTTTAAATGGTATCCAAGTTTTAAAACATCTACGAAATAATATGGATTTAAACTATAAGGTAATAGTGATTTCTGGGGAAGTTACTTCCTCACAAATAAATGAAATTCGAGCACTGGGTGCTTATCACTTTATTGAAAAGGGGTCGGCTTTTTCTATAAATCAATTGTTGCTCCACATTGAAAATGCTATTACTTTGAAGAAACAAGAAGAAGAACATATCGGACTACAGATTGAATATATTAACCTCAAAAAACAGTATACAAGAAGTTTCCCTTTCATCGGTGAAAGCACTGCCATAAAAAAAGTACGAGAACAAATTATCCGCTTAGCCACTGTAGATGAAGATATATTTTTAATAGGTGAAACAGGGACAGGTAAAGAAATAGCAGCAAATTACTATTACATATATTCACCTCGTTTTGGTAAACCGTTTCATACGGTGAATTGTAGTGCACTATCTGAATCGCTGATAGAATCAGAACTGTTTGGTCATATTAAGGGTTCTTTTACCAGTGCAGATCGTAATAAAATAGGTTTTTTTGAAGAATGCACAAACGGTGTTCTGTTCTTAGATGAAGTAACTAATCTTTCATTAATGTCCCAATCCAAAATCCTACGCGCTATTGAAAACAAGGAAATCCAAATTGTGGGTGGAAACCTCAAAAAAGTTAATACCCGTCTTATATTCGCTTCTAATGCAGGATTAGAAAAGCTCTCGGATCAGAGCGTATTTCGGAAAGACCTGTTTTATAGAATTGAAGGTAATATTATAGAATTACCACCTTTACGAGAAAGAGATGATGATATTCTGCTCTTAATCTGTTATTTCTTAACCAACTTTTCTTCTCAATACAGTGTTATGGATCAATTAGACCTGCCTGCGTTAAAAAATGACTTGCTGAGTTATTCTTGGCCTGGAAATATTAGAGAACTCCGAAATTTCTGTAAATTCATTATGATAAACGAAAATAGGATTAATAATAGTATAATTAAAAAACACTTAAGCCAGAAGATAAGCCATGCTCACTATTCGGGTGATAGTAATATGGAACGATATATGCGCATTGATAATCTGAAAGATAGCGTGGCTTCATTCGAAAGAGATTATTTATTGCACCATTTACAATTAAACGAATGGAATGTTTCTCAAACTGCACAATCAATCGGTATAGAAAGAACTACCTTGTATAAAAAAATAAAAACTCTGGGGATTAATCAGTCGGATATGGAGAGCTAAAATGCTACAGGAAAATATAGGGCTGAAAGTACTTTCTTTGATTATTGCTATCTTTGTGTGGATTCAGTCTTTATTAATTTCTGAACAGCGTAGTGTTGTAAATTTGCCATTAGCTTTACTCTCTATTCCCCAAAATATTACTCTTGAAGATTTTCCTAAAACCATTCCTTTTCAAGTGAGAGGAAGAGGATTGGAGATCATAAAATTGAAACTCTCTCGCACTAAGGTCTTTATTGATGCAAGTAAAATCAAACCTGGAACAGATATTATATCTTTGAACGATTATACTATTAACCTACCTGATAATATTCAATTGGAAATAATAGGACCGGTAAATACACAAGAAATTGCAGTGCACTCAGATTTATTTTATCAGAAAAAAGTTCCAGTTGAGCTTACTTTTTCTGATAACCAAACTCGAGAACGATTTTACTCTATGAATTATTCAATAATACCTGAAAGAGTAACTGTTTTCGGACCCAAAAGTAAAGTTCATTTAATTGATAGGGTATCAACTGAATCGATTACAGCTTCTATGCTGGATCAAAGTGAATTAACTCTTTTGCTTAATCCCTTAGGAAATGATGTTTCCTCATCTGTAAAACAGATTAAAGTTATAATTTCCTCCTCCTCCAATACAACCAGAGTTATCGATAATCTACCCATAACTGTGACCCAAGAGAAAAAATGTATACCTTCTACTGTAACTGTGAAGATATCTGGCGATTCTAAAGAAATGATTAATTTCAATCCTTCAGATATCAACATAGGAATCGCTAATGAACCTGATGAATATGGTTTTTATTCTGTGACTGTAAAAATTCCAGAGGGATTACAATTAATTGAAGTTACACCTCAAAAAGTACGACTAAAATAAATGATGCCTCAGTATATTCTTGCCTTTGAATCTTCCTGTGATGATACTTCTGTAGCTATTTTGGATACAGAGTATAATGTAATTGTAAACTTAATCTCCAGCCAGCCAGAACATATAGAATTTGGGGGTATATTGCCTGAAATGGCTTCGCGCTTACATCTAAGGCATATACTAACATTAACAAAGAAAGCACTTGATATATCTGAACTTAACTTATCTGATATCAGTGCGATAGCCGTTTCTATTAATCCAGGTTTAATTGGTTCGTTAATTGTAGGTCTTGCTTTTGCTAAAAGTTTAGCTTGGAGTTTATCTTTACCTCTGGTAACCGTAAATCATATGCTTGCTCATATATTTGCCAATTGCATCGAGCATAAAGAAATTAAGCCGCCTTTTTTGGCTATGGTTGTTTCAGGAGGCCATACTGAATTGGTTCAATTTGATACCTTAGTTTCTTTCCAAATAGTTGGAAAAACATTGGACGATGCAGCTGGAGAAAGTTTCGATAAAACAGCAAAGTTGTTGGGCTTAGGTTTTCCAGGAGGACCTATAATTGATGACCTTGCTAAAAATGGTAATCCTGATTTTATTAGGTTTCCAAGGGCTCTACCCCAAAAAGATAATTTCAATTTCAGTTACAGTGGATTGAAAACTGCCATTCGTACCTGGCTTGTAAATCAAAAACCAGAAATTCTAAACGATAAACTTCCTGATATTGCTGCCTCAGTACAGCAGGCAATTATAGAACCCTTAGTCAATAAAAGTGTGCTCTGGGCAAGACAACATAAAATACCCTATATACTTTTAGCAGGTGGTGTAGCAGCTAATTCTGCATTGCGTAAACAGGTAACCCAATCCGCTGCAAAATATGGAATCAAAGTTTTTTATCCATCTACAGCTTTTTGTATGGATAACGCAGCTATGGTTGGTGCCGCTGCAATTCCTAAATTTTTAGTAGGAGACTATGCACCCCTTACTGTAAATGTTTCTTCCAAAAAAGGTACTCGCACAGTTTAGAATTATCTTTTAAGAGGTATCGTGGGTAACTGTACCCTTTTTAATATCTTATATTAAGATGTTATATTTAAGCTAATACAATGGAGCTAAATGGGGGACTTGAACCCCCGACCTACTGATTACGAATCAGTTGCTCTACCAGCTGAGCTAATTTAGCTTTTAATAATCTTAAATATAGTCTGTTGCCCAGGGGCATCTATAAAATATCCTTCAGTTGTTCGCAAACCATCTTGTTCTTTTATAGTACATTGAGTTCCAAGTTCCATTGTATAGTTTTTTGAGCTTAGCAAGCGAGCATAAATTTTACTTGGAGATACCAAATTACGGGGAAACCAGTTCTGACTCGAAGAGAAAGTAACATAACCGCGAATATCAGATTCTTTTATCCATTCGGGGATAGGGAGAGAATAACGCAATTTGAAATTGATCTTACCACTGAAATTTGGTAGATAAAAGCTAAGACAATTCACATTGTTTTTTTCTTTCAGCATTTCCGGAAAAGGAAATATAGGATTAAAGTGTTCCGGGACAAGCTCGCTTGCATATATACAAGGAGCGAACTGATCATTAACCATAAGTTGCTCTATTATAGCATCTTTCGTTAAAAAAATGCTATAATAGGTTGCTTCCGGAAGAGCATCTTTATCCACTGAAAAATCAGCTGTTATATAAATTCTTTGCATAGGAGCAAAAATGCGCAATTCGAGATTTATTATCTCAGGATTTAAAAGGGCAAAGTTTATATTTAAAGTATCGACTTCTTGTGCCATAAGGCATAGAGAGATCACTAGCAGAATAATAGTTATAAATATCTTACGCATTTCATACTCCTGAATTAATTTACTTTTGTTTCATAACATTTATAATAGACTATTTCGTCAAGATAATTCCTGCTTATTTTAGGAGGACAGCTTTACGAATAACTTGATTGTATCCGCAATCTAGTTTGATAAAATAGATTCCAGAGGAAACTGAACGGTTGGAAAAATCACAAGAATTCCAGACAAAGCTATATTTTCCAGCTTCCAGATTGCCACTATAAAGATCTTTCACCAATTGGCCTTTAATATTATATATTTTTATAGTAGTTTTACCAGCAGCAGGTAAAGTAAAATTAATTGAAGTATTAGGATTAAATGGATTAGGACTGATACTAAAAATTAGTTTAGGTTTCTCATAATCAACTATTCGACTAGTATCTGAACTTCCGTAACTTCTTTCCAAAAGGGAAAAGCTCATAGATTTAGGAGTATCTGAGGTTCTACCTTGTATCCAATAGTAATTATTAGGCCAAGGAATATTAACATATGTATCTACAATCGACCATTCAGTCCATTCAATTAGTCCGACATTATCAAATAAGGCAGTTCCATTAATACCAGTGCTTCCTGTCATTTGTAAACGGATATCATAATAATAGACATTTGATGGAAGGTTTAGTTCTTTAAAATAATAAGTCCATTCAGTTGTTCCAGATAGATTATCTATAACATAATCAGTATAAGATGATGAACCAGAAGTTCTGGAAGTATAAAATCTTATCATTATATTAGCGCTATAAACATTTTCGGTCTTTATCCATCCATGAAGAGTGTATTTTTTGCTGTTATCATAAATCTTACAACGATTAGAAATTGTAGAAGTTACAGTAGAAGAACTGGTTGTGCTAAGTTTTGCGCTACGGGTTCCATCAATAAAATCTGATGTGGAATAATCGGGTGGAACCCAAAGAGTAGAACCCTCATCTTCAAAATTACCAAACCAGATATTTTCCTGTCCTAGACGAAATTGATATTCAGCAGGAGGCTCAACATTTGTTATCTCGCATATAGATCCTCTGCGAGGAAGTTTTATAGGTGGAGTACAGCTCATATTTTCATTAAGGTTTTGCAGCTGTTTATGACAACTAAAAGCGTTGGCAACTACAGGAGGATAATCATCATCCATTAAAACTTGGGCTTCCAATGCTATTTTATCTACTGAAACACGGGTATCAAGATCACGAGACCTGCTGGCTATATAATCCAAAATATAAATAGCAAGCTGTCCAGTTGCTGGTTTAGGAATGAATTGATCAATATAAAAAGGTTTGATTCGGAAATTTCTAAAGCCATCTAAATAAGCATCTGCATAGAGTATCATAGTAGGCATTGTTTCTGGATAATCCAAATCAAATACAAAGTTTCCCAAAGAATGAGCAATGAGCTTATTTTGATATAGTTCCAGACCTTGAATAATATGTGGATGATGAACTATTACTAAATCGGCACCACTGTCAATGGCACTATGACGAATTTCTCTATCCCATTGATGAGGAACATCATTCCGATAACAATAATCCTCATCTTCCGTGTCTTCTAAAAAAGGATTAAGCTCTTTGTCATATCCAGCGCCAGGAGCTAAAGAATATTCACTACCTCCATGCATTTCAACAATTTTGAGGTCGGCAATACCTTCAACTGCTTGAATTTGTTGCTGTATATAATAAGGAGTCATATAAGCAAAGCCGGGTTTACAGTAACCTGCCTGTAAAAAAGGTTGAGCATTATTATATTGGCCTGTTCTATCTGAACTTCTTAAGAAGGCAATATTTATACCTCTACAGTTATAAAATGCAGGAAGATATGCCTCATACGCATTTGCTCCACACCCACTATATATAATACCTGCACTATCAAGAAAACCTTGCATTTGTTGATATGCTTCAATTCCATAATCCATAGTATGATTATTGGCTGTACAAACAATATCAATTCCTGCATAAACCAAACCACTTACATTAGCAGGATTACCTCTATAATAAACACTTTTTGTTGGGTGATGAACCCCAACATTAGATAAAACAACTTCCAAATTTGCTATATTAATATCTGCTGCATCACCAAAATAAGGTTTGGTTGGATTAAAAATAGCGTTTACTCCTAAAGTGGGTATAATGCCTCCCGGGTTTTCATATCTTCTTGCAAGCATTATATCTCCAACAAAATTACAGGTTACAGGTAAATTTGAGTTACCTGTTTCCAATATAATATCAGTTGAAGCAAAACCAACTTTTCCTGTATCATCAGTCACCTTTAGAGTTACAGTATAGGGATAAGAAGATCCTATTGTATATAGATGATATGGATTGGGTAAATTGCTATATGTAGAATCCCCAAAAGACCATTCATAGGTAAAAACATCACTATCAGGATCAATTACATCGTTGTAAAAAAATACACCTGTATCTTTTACTTGATAGGATGTAGATATGCTTACCACAGGAGCAACCGGAAGATCAGAACTAATATCAATGAGATTATCAAACCAGACACTACGCGAAGAAAGGCCATCTAAATCATTGATATAAATGATCCCATTGATAATTGGATGATAACCCCAAAACGCCTGCCAATCATTACTTATAGGAAGCTGAATTGTGTTCCAAACATTATTAATAAAAGCACCCTGATATACTGGAATCCAAACCTCAATATCCAATATTCTCGTTCCAGAAAAGCTATAAAATAAACTATGCATACCATCTGTAAAACCTATGCCCTGAATACAGGGATTTGATGTAGTTTTAACTTGTATCTGAAAAACATTGGTGCTGTCTATAGGATAGGGAGTTATTTGCTGAAGTTTGTAACAGTTACCGGTTAATTGTAAACAGTAGGAACTACCATCTGGAGTTGATGTACTAAGAGTCCAGGCATCCGGTTGAACATCATCATCACTCCAAGAACTCAAAATGATCGAACCACTTTCAAAATTTTCCAAGGTTGTATAGCGAATAGAAGCTATAGCAATGTTTGCATATAAAAGGATGAAACCACATATAAACCATCTTATATTCATTCTATCCTCCCCTTCCCCTATTTATTGCTTATTGCTATATTCAGAATATAAAATTAAGCATTTTTTAAGCCAGACAAGCGGATTTGTTTTCTTTCATTTGCCTCCCCCGTAAGCCAATATTAATATTATATAAGCTAATATTATATAATGTCTTATCTGCTGACTATTGAAAACTGGGATTAGTTCTCCACAAGGATCGTAGAAGATAAAATAGACAATAAAAAGGTATCATTCTGTCTTGGGCAATCTATATCATAAATGGTTCCATATTTTTTAAAGAGCTTATTATGAAGAAGTAAACTATGTCCTTATCCAATATAGAGATTATCTATAACCCTAAAGAAGTTATGATTCGTATTATGCTAATCCAGTTCTGATATCGGCTCTGCAATTTTCAGATGGAAGAGTGGCTAATACCATTTCGCTTTCACATATCCAAATTAAGCTATCTGGTATAAGTAAACTTTGAGAACATTTCCTTGTTTTCATCATTATCGTTTGGAGAAACCTATACCTAATCATTCAATAATAAGACACTGGTATAGAATATTATCCGAATATAATATCTTTAACTAATCTCTAAGATGAAATTAATCAGCCCTTTTATTCTGCTTTCAGTTCGCGAGTCATTAATTCTACAATTGCCTTTCTGGGATCTTCGTCTTCATAAAGAACCTGATATACTTTCTCAACAATAGGCATTTCCACTTGCATTTTTTTAGCAAGCAGATAAACACTGCGGGTAGTAGTAACTCCTTCAGCCACCATTTCCATTTGTGATATAATATCAAATAGTTTCTTCCCTTTTCCAATCTCCATTCCAACATACCTATTTCTACTATGAGGTGAAGTGGCTGTAGTTATTAAATCTCCCAAACCTGAAAGTCCTAAAAAGGTTTCCGGACGCGCTGATAAAGTAATTCCCAAACGTTGAATTTCCACAATTCCTCTGGTTAGTAATGCTCCGATTGTGTTATCTCCAAAGTTCAAACCGTAAATTATACCTGCAGCTATGGAGATTATGTTTTTTACAGCACCTCCAATTTCCACTCCGACAAGGTCTGAATTACGATATACTCGAAAATAAGAATTACTAAAAACAATTTGTAATTGGCAAAGTAAATCTTCATCGCTACCCGCAATAACTACCGTTGTAGGAATTTTCCTGGCAACTTCTTCTGCATGAGAAGGACCGGATAAAGCACAAATCTTGTTTTCTGGAAAAAAAGGCAATTCATCTTTTATTACGATATCAAGGGTTTTCAAACTGTCTTCTTCGATACCTTTTGCTACATTCACAATCGCTTTTAAAGATGGGCTATGCCATAAAGAATCTGGGGTATTCTGTAAGGTTGTTCTTAAAAACTGTGAAGGAGTAGCTAAGATAACTATTTCCGGAGAAAAAATGACAATATCTTTAAAATCATTAGAAAAATCAACTTCTCCAGGAATAGTGATTTCTGGTAACAGATGTGGGTTGGAATGGGTTTCTTTTAACAGTGTTATATATACAGGATTAAATTCCCAAACTAAAACTTGATGTCCATTTTCTGATAGCAATGCTGATAATGCTAGTCCCCATCCCCCACCTCCAAGGATAGCTATACGCATTATTTATCCTTATCATCATGATTTATATGAAAGAAACGGTTTAATTCTTCAATATCATCTTCGTCCAGATCAATATCGTCCAAATCTTCTTCGTCGCTATCTTCTACCCAGTCCGGACAGAAAAGAAGGTCTTCTTCGAAATCCCAACCGTCAACATTTTCCAGCCCATACCGTGATAGGAGGTCATCTTCCCAAAATGAATAATATACAGTTCCCTCTTGAACAGCCCAAACCAGAACGGGTCTTTTATAGCGTCGCAATTCCACTTTGGGATTTTCCACTAAAGTTAGGAATTCCTTTATTTTCTTAGGATCGCTTTCCTTCTTAAATACCATTTTAAACCTCTATGCTCAAAATTTGAATCTGAGAGCAGCGCTTAAACGATTTTCATTATATTCTTTCAAACGCAACACTGATTCATTATCAGTTTCTACATTTCTGAATAAGTGAGAGTAGTCAAGAGATAAATTCCACTTTGGTGAAAATAATATATTCATTCCAGCTGATAATGTATAAGTATAATCGGCTCTACCACCATACCAAGAACCTCCTCCCTGGTAATATTTCTGTTCATAATTGAGTGTTAGTGAAGGTTGCCAAAGAGTTTCACTTTTTGATTCCAGCGGCATTTTCGGTAAAACAATCTTTCCTTTGTAGGTATTACTTTGATAGGAGCAATCTTTATTTTCAATTCGTTTATCGCAGCTGAAATCTCGATAGGCATAAGAACCTTCTATAGTAAAATAGGGAAATTTATAACTTACGCCCAATTCTTCAGCAAAAGCCTTACCATCAGCTTCGGTGAAATATTCATTATAACGATATATATCATAGCGCAGATCTGCTTTCAGTGTCGTTTTAGGAAATGGTTTTACAGCTAGGTCTCCCCGAAATGTATCCCGGCTATAATTGTATTTTTCAAGCTCTTTAGTTCCGTCCGTATCAATAAAATGACGAAAGTAGATATAAGGACTGCTTGCATACTGAATGCTGCAATTCCAATAATATCTATCCACCCTGAATTTAGCTGCCCAATCGTAGCGATATTTATCTTCATTACTAATATTTTGAGATAGAGTACTTGTTATAGAAGGGGTAAATTTCCACCAACGATAAGACATAGGATAACCCAGTTCAATGCGAGTGCTAAGAGTTAAATCATCCATTGTATCCACAAAATCCAGATTCGGGTGATGGTCGTCAAAACGATTAATATCATATTCAGATAGATGAAATACATTATCTGAATAAGTAGCTCCAATCTTTACAGAAGCTGTAATTTGTGCATCAATATCTATGAAGCCTAAGAAAAGGCATAAAGAAAGCAGCATAATAATAGGTCGGATACTGGTTTTCCTTCTTATTTTATGCTTTTTTGGTATATTTCTTTTCTCTTGCATCGTTGATGAAGAGGATTCATTTGAATCTACTATTTCTTTTAGTTCTTTAATCATATCAGGTTTTGTATCAACGGAAGGAATTTTAGAGTTTGAATTCGACATAATTTATCTCTACTTCTTCAATAGAACAGGTTTTGCAAGGAATAAATGATCACTTAGAGCACGCAACTCATAATTGGTACTGTTAGTATTTTCCGGTAAAACGATTTTTTTGGCAATCCCCAAGTTGTTGATACCCTGGCTATGATATTTTGTAGTGCGCTTATAGGTAAAATCTATCACTTCAACCAATTCGCCATTTACATAAACTCCCAGTTGAGGTAAAGACCTATCCAATAAACGAGGACGAATATAAACATAGGCATTTCGACCATTATTAATAGTGAACTTAAAAGGTTGATCAGGCATAAAGCTATAATAATCTGTGCTTGAGCTATTATGCTGCACACTAACCACTCCACTATGTGCTTTTATAACAAGGTTCGGTTGTTTTTTAGGTTTGGCAGGTTTAGGTGGTAAAACACTAAAAGCCCTCATATATATAGAGCGGTCATAGCAAATTACTTTTATCTCTTTAGTGCCTTCAGGAATATCTAATGTGAAGGGATTATAGATATAATAATCGCCCTTCTTTTCTTTCAACGATAGTTGATAAACTTTCCGTTCTTTACCAATAACAGAAACAATTTCAGGTTTACGCACTTCGCCGTAACTAAAACTGCGGATTTCAATTTTATCAACTCCGGTAGTATTTAGTATTAATGCTCTTTCAGGTAAACTGCGGTAATAATAATAGTTTCCTGTTTCTGTTTTAAGAAGGCGTTTAGTGCCTGGATTATCGAAAGGAAGAACCTTATATCGATTCGCTGTCTGCGCAAAGAGTATATTGGCAAAAAGGATGATTAGTATGATAGAAAAATGATGTTTATGCATTTTTATTATCCCTTACAGTTCTTCGTCCGGATCTACTATGTTAGCCATAAACCTGCGATCGTGTCTATCAAATATGATTACCATCGCAATAGCAATAACTAAGATAGCCAGACAAATAATATTGACGGTTTGATTATGAACAAGTGAACTAAACATTTTCCCCTGTCCCACTTTTGGTATAGTATCAAAAGAAGTAGGAAGACCATATCTTTTAGCCCAACGTAAAATACGGCGAAAATGTAATACCGGTATATTGTTTTTCGCCATTTTAATCATCACCCCTTCTTTTTCATAACTATGTTCAGCTAAATTTCGGTTGATACCTTCCGGAATGAGATTGGCATTGGGTTCGCTACCCACATTGGCGATACCGGTTCCAATATTTATAAATGCTTTGTAGCGTTGACCTTCTGGTAACATTTCATCATAAGCGGCCATTCTAAGAGAAATGTTATCATCCAGATTATTACCTATTAATAGAGGAACATTATTTCTTTGCATTGCATCTCGTAGTGCTTTAATCCCGTTATCGGATAAACCAATTCCCAAATCTTCTTTTCCCCCAAAGGAGGCGTAGGCAGATTTAAAATTAATTAATCCTTTTTCCTTTAATATGTTTTCCATATCTAACCATGTAAGTTCCGGACGGTTAGCTCCATAAGAAGCTGAAGATAAAGAAACAACTATTTTGGGATTAAGTTCCATTACTTGTATCGCAGAATACAGAGCAATATTTACAGCAGGATTGCTTCCCGTTATTCCTACAGCTATACAATCTCCAGGCATAAGTTTCAGTTTGGATAGTTCTTCAACAAAGATAGCAGATATATTAGGATTTATAGCAGCTTGTTTTTCAGACAATAGACCTCTATCTGTTGTAATAGAACTAAGACGGTTTCCTATTAAACCGGTTTTTAACGGATCATCTATCGGGTCAATTTCTATCCCTCGTCGATTTATTTCTGCAGTTAACGAATCAATTGATGCTTTCATCAAATTGGCAGCAGCTATCTTTAATTCATAATTATCTGATTTGATGTGTAGATAACTGCTTTGTGCAATATAAAATAACACAATGGCTAATATCAATAGAATTATCAGGGAACGATCAGATTTCAGTGAAGGGCGATACATAATTATATCTCTCCATTAAATATTACCATCAGGGCAAGTCGAACAAGTATTGCTGCTATACCCATTGAAGATACGGTTTTCCAAAAACCTTGACGCTCAAACCAATTGGCAATAAGTCCTGGTATGATATAACCTATAGATTGCATCTGCAACTGGTGAACGGTAATATCTTGAAATACAAAAATGCGTGAGGCCCATCCTAGGATAAAACCTATTAATATACTTAGAACCATACGCCTTTTACCAAACATAAGAGTAAAACTACTAATTATACGGATAATTCCCCAAGTGATTAAACTAATAATTAGGGTGCCTATTATCTGCAAAGGCTTATCCAGATACAAGGCAATATACCCTGGTACTACTATACCCCCTGCAGAAGCACCAAGTAATTCACTGAACATTAGTGAGACAATTACCCCCATTCCAACCGCGGCTTGAACTATTGTATCAATCACATCCGGCTCCTTTCTATATTCTCTTTCATTTTATGCTTGAAATGAGCAACTATCTGTGCCCCATATTTAATATCGCCTGCTATGTTTCCTATTCCCAAAATGTGGGATTCGCTGTTAGTAAGCTCTATAACCTTCTTATAAATAACTTCTGGTAAAGGTTCACCTAAAGGGATGATTTTTTCTTTAGGAATACCGGCTTGCAAACAATAAGATTCAACTTTTTCAGGAATTTCTCCAGTTAGTAAAAGATAAGAGAAATCGAGATCTTTCACAGCATCCACTAATTGATGGCTACGAAAGAGACGATCTGCTCTACTGTTCAAAATTATAATTTTTTCCACATTCTGCAAATGACCAGTAACCATCTTAATTATTCCTACTGTGGATTGGGGATCATTAGCGGCAAAGACATTATAAAAAAATAGAGTTTTGTTTCCATCCTGTATTTTGTATTTCGTTAAAGCCCCAGGATCAGGAGTTGCCTTCTGCATACCATGTAAAGCTATTTCTCTCTCAATTCCTGCTTCTGCACAAACTGCAAGCGCAAGTTGAACATTTTCTGCGTGCTCAATATAACGAAATTTATCTAATTCCTCTTGAGTCACATCCATAGGACGAATTTTATGAATACGGCATCGTCTTTGCTCGGCTACTTTTTTCAATAGTGAAAACTGTTCATCTTCTGCTGTATAGCAAACTCCATGTTTGGGAATTGTATTACTTAAACACATAGTAACACTTTGAACAGTAGAACCCATTAAATCAAGATGGTCTTCCCGGCAATTTGTTATTACACTAATTGTACTACGAATAAACTTACGTTCTGTTATCCATTGTAAAACGGGGTTTACAGCCATACACTCAATTACAATAGCATCTGGATTGTGCTTTACAGCATGACGAAAAATGTATTTCTGTTCAATTATGTTTGCACCCATTAGCCTGATTACGGCAGCTTCGCGTCCATCAGGAAGAATAACTCGAGGTAAAGTTCCAGTAGTTTTTGCGACTGTAGTTTTACCCCCTTCCCTTAAACCAGCTGCAATCAAACGGGTAACACTGGATTTCCCACGCGTCCCATTTACATGTATTCGAATAGGTATAGCTCGAACATTTTTTAAATGTCTTTGATATTCTATAATCCAATGGGTTATCAATATCAGCGTCACTATTATCAGAACAGTCATTTACTCCCCTGTTATTAATTATATTTATGCACTTTAAGCTGGGTGCCATTAACCACCAAACTGTGATATTATATAAATGCAATTAATATTCCATTTATCTCTCTTTTGTAACTTAGCTATCCAATTTGGGCTATTGTATTGTAAGGATACCTATTTTATGTTTCTTTTTTTGAAGATGCAGACCCATAAATATATAAAATAGTTAGAAAACAACAGTATCCCTCTTTTCTAAGAATGGTTAAAGGAAAATGTACAACAATAACTAATATGTATTGAAATGCTGTTTCCCTTTTCGTACTGTACAAAAAGTCACAACTTGCTATAATAAAATGTTCTTGTAGTATTTGGTACTTATATCTCAGCAATAATTATACTAATCTATAATTCTCTTTTCAAACGGAAATGCTTTCAGTGTTTTTCCGTATAGGCAACCGCAAAGCTTTTAACCAAGCTGTTTTGAGTAATAAGCATAACATATTCTATGCAAGGAAAACAGATATCAGGTTGTAGTAATCCCTCATTACTATGGAAAAAGCTAAATACAAGATACTTGACAGTTAGCTTAATCTGTATAAATGGATATGATGACATTAAAGGATTAATAATATGAAGATAGCTACTTCCCCAAAAGTACTTTATTACCATATAGTCGCGGATAGTTTTCCAGAGATTTATCCGCAGGGTATAAGTGTATCCAGTTTTTTTACACAATTGAGAGCATTTCAGCAAAAAGGATATAATTTCCGTCCTTTAAGTGAAGTGTTGGCAGATCCCCAACAATTTGATGGCAAAGATCTTGTTATTAGTTTCGATGATGGTTTTGCAGTAAATTATCCAGTATTAATGTATCTGAGCAAAGAATATAAAATAAAACCCACACTATTTTTAATTGGTAAATGCATAGATAACAGAGAAATGGCTTGGAATCATAAACTCATTTTATTAAAACAGTATTGTTCATCAGAAAAGCTTGCATTAATAATTGACAACTATGTTCCCGGAGCAACGCCAGCATCGTTATTCTCTTGCGTTAGCATGTCTGATAAGGATGAGATCGCTAATTCTCTTTGGAACGAGATTATGCCTTTCAGTGAGAAGGACTATCTGAATAATCATAAACCCTTCCTTTCTATTTCTCAGCTTGAAAGTTTACTTGATGCGGGTGTGGAATTGGGAATTCACAGCTGGTCACATCCGGATTTTTCTCGTTTAAGTTATATAGAAGCATATAATGAACTTGAGCAGTGTTTTTCTTTGATGGAAGAGGTTAATTTACCTTGCCATAGATATTTTGCTTACCCTTATGGTCGTCCTGCTGCAACAGCTGTCGAATCCAAACTTATCGAAAAAATAAAGCTTTCTGCAACTTTCGGAATTAGCTACAAACTAGGAGATAACCGTTCAGGAGATAGTCGCTGGCAAAGGACTAAAATGGACGGAAGCAAAATTATGAATTGGGAACAGTTTTATTTGAGTCCCTACTTGAGATTATTAAAGCATCCAGTTCATGCTCTTAAGGATGTTCTAGAATTTTTATGATTGACAAATTTTATGAATATAACAAAATGATTTTAGAATAAAGAATTAATCCTTAGCTTCCAAGCTAATAATAAGTTAGAGGTTGTTTATGACATCAATACCTGTCTTATGGTTGATAGCTCCTTTAGGTGCTGTTTTAGCTTTGATATTCGCAGCAGTGTTTTTTTATCAGGTTAAAAAACAAGACCCCGGCAGTACTGAAATGCAAGAAATTGCAGGTTATGTTCGGGAAGGTGCTTTTGCTTATTTGAAACAGCAATATAAAGGTGTAGGCATTTTTTTTATAATTGCTTTTATCATTTTTCAGATTATGTCATTGGGATTGGGTGTGTTGCATTGGTTAATCCCCTGGGCCTTTTTAACTGGAGGTTTTTTTAGTGGATTGGCTGGCTATATTGGGATGAATATGGCTACACTTGCCTCTAATCGGACAACACAAGCTTGCACCGTAGGTCTTAATAAAGGGTTAAGAATTGCTTTTCGAGCTGGGAGCGTTATGGGATTAACGGTAGTAGGCCTTGCCTTAATTGATATATCAGCTTGGTTTCTCATCCTAAATTTGTTTCATTTTCCTCTATCACAAATTACCGTAATTATGCTTTCTTTTGGCATGGGCGCATCCACGCAAGCACTTTTTGCTCGTTTAGGAGGAGGCATTTTTACTAAAGCTGCGGATGTAGGTGCGGATTTAGTCGGTAAAGTGGAAGCCAATATTCCAGAAGATGATCCTCGCAATCCAGCTACTATCGCAGATAATGTTGGTGACAATGTTGGTGATGTTGCTGGTATGGGAGCTGACTTATATGAGAGTTATGCCGGCTCAATTTTAGCTACAGCTGCTTTAGGAATGAGTGCTGTAAATATGTTAGGTGCCAATTATGCTTCATGGGCTACCAATTTTGTGGTAGCACCTATGATCCTCGCTGGGTTAGGAGCCCTTCTTTCTATTTTGGGTATTTTCACTGTAAGCACCAAAGAAAATGCTGGCCCCAAGGAATTGATGTTTGCTTTAAACAAAAGCGTCTATTCCAGTTCTTTGTTAATTGCGATATGTGCATTCTTTGTAACAAAATCTCTGTTACCTCCTGATTATTATTTTGGAGTTTTTATCTCTACAGTAATTGGGCTTGTAGCAGGAATATTAATTGGGCTTTTTACCGAATTATTTACCTCTCATAGCTATAAACCAACTCGGGAAATAGCTAATCAAGCAGAGTATGGTCCTGCCACAATTATTTTAGAAGGTATATCAGTTGGAATGCGATCAACAGCTGCTCCAGTGATTGTTATTGTGGTAGGAATTCTTGCTGCTTTTATTTGCAGCCATGGTTTTTCTTCTATTGAAATGGGTTTATATGGAATTGGTTTTGGAGCAGTTGGTATGCTTGCTACTTTAGGAGTAACATTAGCTATGGATGCTTTTGGCCCTATTGCTGATAATGCCGGTGGCAATGCACAAATGTGTAATTTACCTGAAAATGTTAGATTGATGACAGATAACCTTGATTCAGTTGGAAATACAACAGCAGCTACTGGAAAAGGATTTGCTATTGGAAGTGCTGCTTTAACAGCTATGGCTTTGCTGGCTGCTTATTTGGAAGAAGTTCGAGGAGCACTAACCTTGATAGGAAACAAAGCTGGAAAAGCAGTTTTTTTACATACAAATTATAATATGAAATTCAGTGAAAACATTCCAATCGCAGAGGCTTCCATGGCGGATTTTATACATTACTTCCAAATCCATGTGTTGAATCCTAAGTTTTTACTTGGCATTTTCATTGGAGCAATGGTTGCCTTTTTATTCTCCTCATTAACCATAAAAGCTGTAGGACGCGCTGCTGGTAAAATGGTTAAAGAAGTACGACGCCAATTTAAAGAAATACCAGGAATCTTAGAAGGAACTGCTAAACCTGAATATGCTAAATGCGTTACAATCTCCACTCAAGCTGCTCAGAAAGAAATGCTTTTACCTGCTTTAATAGGAATTCTATCTCCCATTGCCACAGGACTGATTTTAGGAATTCCCGGAGTTTTAGGAATTCTGGTTGGTGCTCTTTCCTCCGGTTTTGTTTTAGCAGTAATGATGAATAACGCGGGAGGGGCATGGGATAATGCAAAAAAATATATTGAAACAGATCTGAAAGCTAAAGGTACGGATATTCATAAATCAAGTATCGTTGGCGATACAGTTGGAGATCCTTTCAAAGATACAGCAGGACCTTGCATAAATATTCTGGTGAAATTAATGAGTATGATTTCTATTGTCTTTTCAGGATTGATTGTAAGTTACTCATTGCATGTGGAAAATATAAACCCTCCCTTTAGTAAGGCGCAATTAAATCATAAGATTGAAAATAAAATAATTATGGTAGATAAGGATTCTCTAAATGTAACTAATATCTATCCTGTTTCAGCCCCAAAAATTCCTCAGGATCAGTAAATGATCATATAAAAGAACATAAATTGAGGCATTAAAACCAAACAATGTATAAATGTGATGAATATCATATTCTTTTAACGCGTTGCTAACTTACAATTCGGCAAGCACTTTAAACAGATGTTTCAGAGTGATTAGTATTCTTTGCCAAATAATATGCTATTCTTTCTTTTATACGGTAAAGAAAGTGAGTAAGCAGGAGAAATATTTATCGATTGTTACTTATAAAACCACTGCATTGTATAAACCTTCAATTTTGCTATAGACCTTACCTAATGGGTACTTATCTCTTATTTATAATTGTGCAACACATATTAACTGGTTTCCTGATTAAAAAAATGAGAGTTACAACAAAAATATCGTTCATTACCATCCGCACGACAATCTGCAAGAATTAATACCAAGCATTAAGTACATTTAGGATAATAAAGCGACATATAAAGCAAACAAGGTAAATGATATGTTAATTGATGAAAGCAAACAAGGTTTTCAACTGAATATTTCTCATCATTTTTTAGATCAATATGCTTGGAATGTGAGTTTTAACTTGTTCATAGATAACGACCTAGAATTATAGTTGTTCAATGTACTCTGTTTATAGACATTACCTTAATATACCATAGCACAACTAGCAATGTAACAATAAACGAGACCATCTCCACACCATAAATTGCAAACAAAAAGATACAATTAGTTGTATAGTTATAATTGAGTTGAAAAATAAAAGAGGCGGGAAAACTATAGTCCTCGCCTCTCTATTAGGATGTGTATAGTGTTAATTTATTGGTGCTTATGAGTTATTTCTTCGGTTATTTGTCCATTAAATATAGACCGTTTGAAATAATGAGTATGCAACAATTTGAGGGCAAGCTTTGAATTTGGTTCACCCAAGAATTTTTCGTATATTTTCAACACTTCAGGATTGTGATGAGACATTCTCACCGGTAAATTGCGGTCTTCTTCATATAATGCTAATCCGCGACGTGCTCTTGAAGCAATATCGTTACCATAAGGCTGTCCACCACCACCTACACAACCACCTGGGCAAGCCATTATTTCAATAAAATGCCAAGGGGATTCACCTTTTGTGGCAAGACCTTCACGGACTTGATCAAGAACTTTGCGTGCGTTGGAAAGCCCATGAGCAACAGCTACATTCACTTTTCCAAAGCCGGGGATATCGACAGATGCTTCTTTAACCCCTTCCAATCCGCGTACTGCTGTTATATCAACATTCTCAAGATCGGTATTGGTTACCAGGTAATAAGCACTACGAATTGCAGCTTCCATAACACCACCGGTAGCTCCAAAAATAGTTCCTGCACCGGTATAGAAGCTCATTCCTGCATCAGGTTCTTCATCTTGAAGATTAGCAAAATCAATTCCTGTTTCTTTGATCATCCGGATAAATTCGCGAGTAGTTAAAACATAATCAGTATCCTGATAACCGCTATCACTTAGTTCGGGACGTCGTGCTTCGAATTTTTTAGCTGTACAAGGCATAATAGCAACCGACACTATTTTTGCTGGATCGATACCTTTTTCCTGAGCATAGTATGTCTTGGAAAGAACTCCAAACATACTCATTGGGGATTTAGCTGTGGAAACGCAATCTGCTAAATCAGGATAATAGGTCTCCATAAATTTGATCCAACCGGGAGAACAGGAAGTAATAAGCGGACGCTTTTCTCCTGCTTTCAGTTTAGTAACACATTCTGTACCTTCTTCCAAGATAGTTAAATCAGCTGTGAAATTGGTATCCATAACAGCATCAAAACCGATTTTACGAAGAGCTGCATACATTTTTTTAGGAGTTACACTGCCAAGTGGCATACCAAATTCTTCACCTAAAGAAACACGAATGGCAGGTGCTTCTTGAACTATGACATGCTTATCGGGATCGAAAATTGCTTCCCAAACAGCATCTAGCTCACTTCTTTCATGCAAAGCACCGGTGGGGCAATATACTGTACACTGCCCACAATTAACACAGGGGCTATTAGCCATTCCGTTACTGAAAGCAGTATCTACATGTGTATCAATACCGCGATCTGCAAAAGTTAAAGCACAAACGGTTTGAACTTCATTACACACGGTTATACAACGCCCACAAGAAATACATTTATTGGTGTCTCTGACAATGGATAAACTGGAATCATCTGCAGGTTTTTTTACCAGAATACTGGGTAAAGCATCAGGATCCACACCCAGATTATTTGCTAGTGATTGTAACTCACATTTGTTATTTGCAGAACAAGTAGGACAAGTTACATCATGATTGGATAGAATCATTTCAACTACGGTTTTACGATAGGTACGAAGTTTTTTGGAATTAGTAACAATTTTCATACCTTCAGCCACAGGTGTACAACACGCACGCTTTGGAGTTGGATTTCCACTAATTTCTACTACACAAACTCCACAATTTCCGGTTGGAGGTAAATCGGGGTGATAGCACAAACGTGGAATATAAATTCCAATTTTATCTGCGGCTTCGATAATCGTCATTGTATCTGGAACTTCCAGATGGTGACCGTCGATAAAGACGTTTACTGTTTTTGCCATAATATCAATCCTCTTATCTTATTACTTTTTAGTTAGTTCAATGAATTCATCGGGGAAATTTTCAATTGCGCTACGGACAGCCATAATAGGCGATTGACCTAATGCACAGAAAGATGTTTGCTGCATAGTTTCTGCAATGAACAGCATTAAATCCACATCTTGCATTGTTCCATTTCCCTTACGGATTTTAGAAATCAGCTTATACAGCTGCTCTGTTCCATTTCTACAAGGCGAACATTTTCCGCAGGATTCATGACGGAAGAAACGCAGAATACTCCAAAGCAAATCGATAATACTCTGATGTTCATTCAGAACTAAAATGGCTCCGCTCCCTAAAACAGCAGCATATTGATTTAAGCTAGAAAAATCCATTTTTACATCTAAAAGGCGGTCGGGAAGAATAACTCCCGCTGCTCCACCTACTAATGCTGCTTTAAAACGAAAACCTTTTTTCATTCCACCTGCGTAATCGTTGATAATTGTTCTTAGGGTTGTTCCCATATCTGCTTCACAAAGTCCCGGAAAGGCAACATCGCCAAGAATTGTATAAACTTTGGTTCCCGGACATTCAGGAGTTCCATATTTAACAAATTCTTCGGCACCTTTGGCAATAATGAAAGGCACATTAGCCAGAGTTTCTACATTGTTTACGATAGTGGGAGCTTTCCACAAACCTTCAACTCCTGGAAAAGGTGGTTTCCAACGCGGGTTTCCGCGATTTCCTTCCAAGGATTCAATCAAAGCTGTTTCTTCTCCGCAAACATAAGCACCTGCACCAATCTTGATTTCGATATCTATATCGAAACCACTATCAAAGATATTTTTGCCTAAAATGCCATATTGATATGCCTGCTTAATAGCGTTTTCTAAACGAGCTATGCAGAGTTTGTATTCTCCTCGGATATAGATATATGCCTTGTTTGCACCAACGGCATAAGCACAAAGCATTACACCTTCCAGTAATTGATGTGGATCTCCTTCCATTATTAACCGATCTTTAAAAGTTCCTGGTTCGCCTTCATCAGCATTAACTACTACATATTTTTGAGGAACATTAAGAGCAGCGGTAAAGCTCCACTTTAATCCCACTGGAAATGCTGCTCCCCCTCTACCTTTAAGACCAGATTTCTTTACTTCTGATATAACATCTTCAGGTCTAAGTTGTGTTAGTGCTTTTTCTAAAGCTTCATAACCACCTGTTCCAATATAGTCATCTATATTTTCAGGGTCTATTATACCTGAATTACGTAAAACAATCCGGTTCTCGTAGTTGAATTTTGGGCTAAATTTCTCTGCTGCACCTAGCATTAAACGTTTTAGTGGACGTCCTTTCAGGAAATGTTCCTGAACAAGTTCTGGAATATCTTCGATCTTAACATCTTCGTAATTAATGTTTTCTGGATATACAGTTAAACAAATTCCTCTTCCAAAGAAACCTAAAGGTCCGGTTTCCAATATATTAATTTCCTCTGCCAAATCATTTTTGGCAAGTTCATTGCGGAGAGAAGAAATAAATTCCTGAACTCCAGCTGCAAGAGAAGTCTCATTAATAGAGACAAGGATATGATTGCGATAGTATTTCATTATCTCATCTCCCTGATCTTATCTATGATTTCTTCAACTTTCTCTTCGGTAAGATCGCCATAAAAATCATCATTGATCATCATCACAGGTGCATTTCCACATACACCTAAGCAGGCGCATAATTCAAGAGTGAATAAACCATCTTTTGTTGTTTCGCCAACATTAACACCAAGCAGAACTTTCAGTTTGCGTAATATGTTTTCCGAACCCTTAATATAACAAGGTGGTGATTCACACAGGCGAATAATGTTCTTGCCTCTTGGTTTAGTACTATACATCGTATAAAATGTCAGCACACCATAAATATGATTGGCAGGTATATTAAGATATTCAGCCACAGTATCCACTGCTTCATTAGAAATATAATGCTGAGGATCCGCATTCTGAATTTCATGGAGAATCTGAATCAGATTATCCTTATGAGGAGCATATTTTTTACAAATCTCTTTGATCATAGCTCTTATCCTTTTATTCGTCTTGATTTTGTTGTTTTATTGCCTCCGCTTCACGTTTAGCTTTAACATCAGGATGCATTCCCGGAACTTTAGAAATTGCTTTTACGGGGCATACATCCATACAAGTTCCACATTTTATGCAGGACAGTTGATTAATTGTATATTTATCTTCTCTGCTGCCCGAAATACATTTAGTAGGACATTTTCGAGAGCATAAAGAGCATCCGATACAACGACTTTTATCTATTTCAAAATGCATCAAATCGAGACAAACTTTATTGGCACAGCTTTTATCCCTGATATGAGCCTCATATTCATCTCGGAAATATCGAATTGTAGAAAGAACAGGATTGGGAGCTGTTTGACCTAATCCGCAAAGGGCAAGTTTGGATATGGTTTCACCTAAGCGTTGTAATTCTTCAATATCGCCTTCTTTACCATTACCACTATCAATGCGTTTTAATATCTCCAGCATTTGTTTCAAGCCAATACGACAAGGAGCACATTTTCCGCAGGATTCATCAACGCAGAAATCCATAAAGAACTTGGCAACATTGACCATACACTTTTCTTCGTTCATTATAATTACTCCGCCGGAACCCATCATCGCACCGCGCTCTTTTAAGCTCTCATAATCAATTGGGACATCAAGATGCTGAGTAGTTAAACAACCACCACTGGGACCTCCCAATTGAACTGCTTTGAATTTGTGGTCACCAATAATTCCACCACCCACATCAAAAATCAGTTCTCTTAGAGTAATTCCCATTGGAACTTCTACTAATCCTGTATTTCTAACATCTCCAGTTAAGGCAAAAACCTTGGTTCCTTTGCTGGTTTGGGTTCCCATCGAAGAAAACCATTCCGCACCTTTAAGAATAATAGTAGGAATATTACCTAAAGTTTCTACATTATTCACAATTGTAGGCTTTTTCAAAAGTCCCTGAACTGCAGGATAAGGTGGTTTAGGAGTAGGATTTCCACGTTGACCTTCAATAGAGTGAATTAGAGCTGTTTCTTCTCCACAAACAAAGGCACCTGCGCCAGTTCTAACTTCTGCTTCAAAACTAAAATTACTGCCAAATATATTTTCTCCCATTAAACCTGCTTCTTTGGCTTTTTGAATAGCAAGCTTAATTCGTTTAATAGCAAGAGGATATTCAGCGCGGATATAGAAAAATCCGTTTTTGGCACCTATTGCATAAGCAGCAATCATCATCCCTTCTAAAACACGATGCGGATCACCTTCCAGTAAACTTCTATCCATAAATGCACCGGGATCACCTTCATCTCCGTTGCAAATAAAATATTTCTCTTCAGAAGGATTATCGTGAACCATCTGCCACTTTAAATGAGTGGGAAAACCGCCACCACCTCTTCCTCGTAAACCAGATTTTTTTATTACATCAATGGTTTGTTGAGAGGTCATAGTAGTCAGCACAGTTCCCAATGCTTCATAACCACCTGTGGCAATGTATTCTTCAATACTCTCAGGATCAATATATCCACAATTGGCCAGCGCTACTTTCACCTGTTTCTGATAGAAAGGGATTTCTTTATTAGTGAGATAGTTTTTTTCTTCTTCGTCTTGAAGCATTAAACGCTTCACTGGGCGTCCCTTAAGGAAATGTTCTTCAACAATTTCTTCCACATCTTCAGGTGTAACTTTTTTATAGAAAACTCCTTCCGGATAAATGACCATTACTGGTCCATAGTCACAAGGTCCCATACATCCAGTTTCAATGATGTTTATTTCGTTTGTTAAACCTTTATCTTTCAGAACACTATGAAACTGATCTTTTATCTTTATTGCTCCAGCACTTACACATCCTGATCCACAGCAGATCAAGAGGTCAATTCTTTTTAATGACATTTTCTAATACCCCCAGAACTAGTTGCCCGTAGCGACAACATAATCGGAGACGATTCTACCATTAACTATGTGTTCTACTATTACTTTTTTCACCTTTTCAGGAGTCATATTACCATAGGTTATTTTTGGTTTACCTTCTTCGATTATATCCACTACCGGTTCCAGGGAAGAAAGTCCTTTCTCTCCTGTTTGAGTAACAAGGACATCGGTTAAATTTCGATTAGCAATCTCTTCCAGGAAAGTTTTCATAACTTCACGGGCACCCATAGCTATTCCAGAGGTTCCCATTCCTACGACTACTTTGATTCTTGTAGTCCCACCGCGAAGTTTCATTTCTTCCTGAGCTTTTTCACGGATTTTCTTAAGGTCTGCGAGTGTTTTCATCAGACATCCTCCATATTTGTATTTTGTATTCCTTCTAATAATGATTGATCGATGTATTCAATAACATCGGGGTAAGTTAAAGGTATGTTACCTAATTCTTCTTTGATAGCTGCGGTCTCGAAATAAAAGCTTTTTTCTACACCCTGTTCATGGCTGATAAGTTTAATACTAAAATCAACTTCGGGGTGGCCAATAATAACTCCCAAGAGAGTATCTTTCAAGTTACCAAGGGGCATGCGATCGATATGGTCCAATTGAAAATCCACTGTTAAAACAGTCCCAAATCCAGGTGCACTTGTCATTTGAAAGCTACCGTTAGTTGCTTCTGCATTTTGTTTTAAGAGCGGTATTCCCAGTCCTACTTTTTTCTCTCTATCTTTTTTGGAAGTATAGAAGGGACTTTGAGCTTTTTCCAGAGTTTGTGAATCCATACCTATCCCATTATCTTCCACAATTAAACGTAATAGATTATCTTTTACATCGCGAATAATACGTATTTTGATGAGTTTGGCTTCTGCTCGAACCGAATTTTCAATGATATCTAACAGGTGTAATGATATATCTTGCATACCAGAACCCGGATTATTGATAGCGTTTTATGATTTCAGCCACTTTGTCCTTGCTATCAATTCTACCGAATGTGTCTTCACCGATTACAAATACAGGCGCTAAAGAACAAGCACCCACACATCTAACCGCAGTCATAGTAAACAGGCCATCTTTAGTGGTTTCCCCCATTTGAATTCCAAGCTCATCAGAGAGCATTTGAATTAAGCGAGGAGCACCTTTAACAAAGCAGGCAGTTCCAATACATACATTAAGGTTATATTTACCACGTGGGGTCATCGAAAAAAAGTTGTAAAAAGTAACAACACCATAAATATGACTTGCGGGGATATTCATTTCATTAGCAATGAATTCTTGAACTTCGATCGGAAGGTAGCCAAAAATATCTTGGGCTACACGTAAGATTTCGATCAAGGGATTACGAACATTTTTCTTTTCTGCAATAACTTCCTTCAATTGATTGTATAGGTCATTATGCATCTGAGGTGCGGAAGTCATAACTTCTCCTTTTTTTTCTATATTTTTTTATCTAAACTTCTATTTTCCGTCCTGAAACACCCTTTGCAGCCAAGATCAATTCTTGCACTGTTGCTTCTGCTACCGTAATAATGCTATAACCTTTTCCTATGTCATTTAAATAATGAGCATCAGAAGCACGCAGAAAGACCTTATCCTCAAAATCAGGATGTTCAGTAAGCCAGCTTTTTATATCAAGCATTGCAGTTATTCCAAAAAGTTTCAATTCCGGTTCACTTGGCATAAAACCAAGCTGACTAATAATACTATTTACCCCTGCATCTATATGAGCGGGAACAACTAATCCATTATAGGCCTGAACCTTTTCTGCTACTGTATTTAAGTCCCACTGTGAGGAATTTATCAGGGCACGTTGTTCCACTCTTAAAATGTTCTCGTTTTCGTCAATGATAACTTGATCACCCCAAAAATCAACATCATTATTTATGGGTAATAAGCTGTTATAAAGTTCGGAATCAAATTCTTTAGCTGAAGAACTATCATCAAAATAGGCAAGCAGATGAATTTCTTCTATACTCTGTATTTCTACTCCCCAAGAATAATATAGACCTTCATTTTTTGCTACCATTTCATAAGCAGGGCAATTTTGCATACTGTTATGGTCTGTTATGGCCATCCATTGTATTCCAAAATATTTCAATCGCTGGATAATAGCTTTGGGAGACATTTCCAATCCTCCACAAGGGGATAATACAGAATGGATATGTAAATCAGCACGAAGCGAGAGCATTCTGAATAAGCTTATGGATTGAGCAGTTTATAAAGTTTGCCAGCAAGTTCAAAGGTCGGAAGCTTACTGGAAATAAGTATAATCCCTTCCTCAATTGCTTTTTCAATTACAGCAGTATCCGGTTCATTTCCTTTGGCAAAAATAATAGCCGGTATACCTGTCATTGAAGCAACAGCTATAATATTTAGATGTTTCATAATTGTTATCCAAACCTGTCCTGGTTTGGCAGAGCCCATAACATCGCTTAACATATCACAAACATAAGCACCAGTTATTTTTACTCCTTCCAGAGATAGCGCTGAAGTACAGTTAATTCCTTTAATGGCAGTAACATAATCGCTAAGATTGATCATTTATGTATCCTTATTCTTTTTATCTTCATCTTCTTCAGTATCTTTGCTGTGTCTTTTTAAAAGTACGACACAATCATCAATAGAGGCTTTACCTAAAACAATATCCTCGGCCAGAGCATAACAGGTTGGGCTCCCACAAGCACTACAATCGAGACCTGGTAGCATTGTAAGAAATTCATTGATCTGTTTCATCTTTTGGATTGCTTTTTTGATATCTTTGTCCAGCTCCATAATAGGTC
>Ga0172378_10000009_pt1 | contig 155565 bp, 163 predicted proteins | sample GrowelOW332metaG_FD_119755 | JGI IMG/M metagenome (GOLD analysis project Ga0172378, IMG submission 119755) | Groundwater microbial communities from an aquifer near a municipal landfill in Southern Ontario, Canada - Pumphouse #3_1 metaG | ecosystem: Environmental > Aquatic > Deep subsurface >... | reverse complement strand
ATATTTAAAAGTAACCTATAATCTAAAGAGAATTATAGGTCTTAGAATGAAAAAGTCAATACCTTAGGTTAAAAATATAAATATACACATCTGATACACATCAAAATGGGAACTATAATATCTTTAAAAAAATTTAATTTCTTAAAAATATGTCTGATAAAAAAGTTCTAGTCGTTCCACTAGCTAAACTTTCTAATCCAGCACTTAAAGTAAAATTAAATTTAACTTCAGACAATTGCAAAGAGGGGAGGGTTGAACAAGTTACAAAAGATTCACAACCGTCCAGTTTTAAATCACCATTTTTTTCAAATAGATAAACCGTGGTACCCACCGATTTACCTGAAATTGAGGCAATATTATAACCAACAGTATCATTTCCTAAACAGGCAATTGTTGTTTTTTCTCCATCCTTAACACTTGTAATTGTTATCGAATCATCATCACACGAAAAATATTTTCCTCCATCAACATCATTACTATTTGCATTAAGTACATTCTTTTTTAGTTCACTCAAAATCCACTCACCATTCTGACTAATTTTATCTATAGCTGTATTTTTATTTTGAGATCTAAAAACACCCGACATCACTCCACTTATTGAAGCCATAATCACCACTGTAATCGATATAACTACTAAAATTTCTATCAATGTAAAACCATTTTTTTTATTTTTCATTTTTTATTTTCTCTAAACTTAAATTCCCGTTTTTGAAAACAATTTTTCAACTGTTAAAGTCTGTTCATTTCCCCATTTTACCGTAAAAATTGCTTTACAAGTATTATCATTACAATCGACCCAACTAATATTATAAAAATAATCAGTATCGAAATCAACATAATTAACAAATTGAGTTTCACCAGTTGGTGGATTATTCCAAAAATCAAAACTTGCTCTAATTTCAGCTGTTTTTGCTTCCATCAATAATTGAGACAATTCTACTGCTTTCTGTCGTTCCATCGACAATGTTTTAATTTTAGCCGTACTTACAATTAAAACAACCACACCTGTCAAAACTAAAACCACAATTCCTATTGAAAAAACCACATCAATTAAACTTTGCCCTTTTTTATTCTTCATAAATTAATCCTGATTCATCAATTTTAATTTTTTTATCTGATCCAAACACAACTACACTAGCAGTTCCCCCAATTAATCTACCATCTGTCACACTAAATCTAATAACATTACCTCCGTCTGATCCATTAAATGTTATTGCTGTTCCATTACTAGAAGTAACATCATTCGAAAAAAAAGTATAACCAGTATTCTGGTTACCACTTGTTTGAGTTCCGGCTGTCATGATTCCATCAGAACTAATAGTTACTGCCACTCTATCAGTGTTAGTAGAGGAGTTGTCAGGAAACTGATTAGTTACAGCGTAATTCCTCGCCAATCTTAAATTAGATATAACTCCATCTAAAACCGATTCTAATTTCTGTTTTTCATTAAAATTATTTAAAGCCACAGATGAAAAACCCACTGCCAACATTCCAATAGCAATAGCTACTAATAACTCAATTAAAGTAAAACCCTTATTCATAATTAATTCTACCTTATTTAAAAATACCTTTTACGGATTAATTACTTTATAGTTACATTTAACACAACCCGTATAAGAAACTGTATTTGTAGATCCCAAATCCTCCAAACTAGTTCCAATAGTGTAAGTATAACCAGTTCCTGTTTTATTATATAAATAAGTCTCTCCTTTAGGACCAATTGGAATTGTTTGTATATAGTTAGGAACCAATGAACTAATATTAAGAGGATAAGTACTTCCTAATCCTTGACGATAAAGTTCCAAAGCAACCCTCATTGACTCTAAATCAGTAATTCTTTTACTATCTCTAGCTCTTTTGTTAGTTCCACTGTAACTAACAACTCCCATCACTGTTAATACTGCAATTATCGTTACCACTACAATCAATTCAATTAATGTAAACCCATTCTTTTTATTTTTCATTTTTATTGTTGGTTTTTAGCACAATAATAAAGACCAGTTGTTCCAATATTACAAGCAGTACTAGTTGCGTTACCATTACTGGAACTTTCTACTACAGCATAAGCAACATAAGTACCACCAGTCATTGTGTAATTATAATTTACACCAGTCTTAGGATCTTTAGGGAAAGACTCTAAAATATTTATTCCACCACCAGCCCAAGGAGTAACACTACTACTTGGATAAACATAATTATTTTGAGAATAATATTGTTCTGCTGCAGTTTGAATTGATTTAATATCCTCAATTCTTCTAGCATCTCTAGCTTTTTTTTGAGCCCCAGAATAAGCCACTGACGCCAACGCTGTCAAAATTCCAATAATCGAAATACTCACCAACAACTCAAATAAAGTGAAACCAAATTGTTTTTTTAAAGTCTCTCTTGTCAAAGAGAGATTTAGAGAGATTTGTTTTTTTTTCATTTTTTTTTAAATAATTAGAATTGACTTGGATCAACAATCGTATTTGGACTAGAAAGTCCATAACAATAATTAACTCCATTTACATTATAACTATTACCTTCACATTGAGAATCTTCCTTATTTTCTAAATTAGCAAAAAGATTAAATTTTTTAAAATCAGTCGTAAACTTATAAACATAAACATAATCATCATCATTTGTTGGATCTAATGGTGTTTCTCTCATATAAACAGTCCCATCAGATCCAGTCAATCCAACACTACTATTTCCAAAAAGTTCATCTGAAGTTAAATTAGGAAAGACTCCAATATCAGCATAATACATCATCAATGATTTAGACACTGCATCTAAATCAGATTTTCTTTGAGAATCTCTCGCTTTAACCTGAGCTGAGATAAACGACGATGCTGATATTATTGTCAAAATACCAATAATCGAAATCACCACCAATAATTCAACCAAAGTAAATCCAACTTTTTTTTTATTTTTTTTCATATTTTAATTTGCACAAACAGCAAAAACATTTGGTACAGTTACTCCTAAACCGCATTTAACTTGAGAATCAGTGTCTTCTGTTCCCGCTCCAGACTCTAAACCCACTTTTAATAAAAACCCATCACCATTATCAACAGAAACATAAGAATAACCAATATCTAAACTTGTAATTGATGGCATATATTCCACCACCTTACTATTACTATTTAGACAATTTAAACAAATATTACTAACAATCGGATAAGTTTGGTTATCATTGTAATACAACCTCAAAGCATTTTTTATTGAGTTTAAATCTTGAATTTTTTGAGCATCACGAGCCCGTTCTCTCATTCCCATATAATTAGCAGTCAACACCGCCGACAACACCGCAATAATTGAAATTACCACTAACAATTCAATCAAACTAAAACCAAATTTATTCTGCAGTTTCATTAACATTTATAATATCAGTATAACAATATTTAATTCCATTGCACAACTGTCCGTCTTTTTTGCAATCTACATCATTTTTATTTTCAAACTCAGCAAACATTTTAAACGTAATTCCATCATTTCCAACTTCATAGCAATATTCCTTATTTCCAGCTTTTTCTTTAGGCACTGAATTAGCATAAACATAACCGTTATCAATAAAATTTTTTCCCCACAAACTATTTATTAATTCATTACTCGGTAGTTCTCCATAATCAGCGAAATAAAACTTAATTACTTTAGAAAATTCATTTAAATCAGATCTTCTTTGAAGATCTCTTGATTTTGCCTGAGCTAAGGAAAATTGTTTATAAGTAATAAAACCCAAAATCCCGATTGCTATCACTATTATTAGCAATTCTATTATTAAAGATTTTTTTTTCATGAATAATTTTACTATTTTTTAATAACCACAACCAGAGCCACAACACGTAGTTCGACATCTGTCTGTACAAGAACCATTATCACGATAATAACAATTAGTACCATCTTTATCATAATTACATCCCTTTTCATCAACCTGTTTACATCCATCCATAGTATCTAAATTCTTTTTATAGCAACTCGATGTATCACAATACGACGGAGCATAACTTTCATACCATAAAATATTTGAACTCGACACTCCATAATTAATATTATCTCTAGTAAAACCAACCACATTTAAATCTGTTCTTTCATACCAATAATCAGGGATATCTTTATCTTTTTTATTTTCTAAATTAGCCAAAATCCTAAATTTATTTGGTTCAATAATAATTGTATAAGGTTCACCACTTGGATCACATGGCCACAAATTTAAATATGGAGAAAAAACAGAAATACTTCCACAATTTTCTTTTATATTCCAAGTACTAACATCTTGTGGATATTCTCCTTTGTCATTAAAATATTCCTCAAACGCCGTTTTAATTCTGTTTAAATCTTTTTTCCTTTGGGCATCTCTCCCTTTATTAGTTACTCCAATCGCATTAAAAATTCCTATCATCATCGTCGCTAAAATAACAATAATTGACATTACTATTAACAACTCAACTAAAGTAAAACCATTTTTTTTATTCATAATCCTATTAATTCTACTATCTTTTCTCCCCACCACCAAGCTACTAAAATTCCCAATATTAAAAATGGGCCAAAAGAAATTTGACTTTTTTTCTTAGCTTTCTTAAATATCATCAATATTAAACCAACAATCGCTCCAACAATAAATGCTACATAAAAAGCTAAAATTATTTTTGGATATCCTAAAAATAATCCCATAAATATGGCTAATTTTACATCACCCATTCCCATTCCTTTACCTTTGGTAATTAAATTTAAAATTAATAAAAATCCACTAGATATTAAAGCTATTAATATAAATAAAAAAATATTTTCTTTATTTATTAATAAAATTAAAAAAGAAATAATAATTAAAATTATTGACGAAAAATCTGGCAAAATCATATATTTCAAATCAAACACCGCGCTAAAAACCAAAAAAATAATTATCAATAACCCTAAACTAAACTGTAAAGGCGACTCTTGTGGTCGCCCAATAAAAACAAACACCACAAATAAAATCGCCATCATTAACTCCACAACAGGGTAGGAGAGTGGTAATTTTTTATGGCAACATTTTGTTTTTCCTCTTAAAAACAACCAAGAAAACACTGGTATATTTTCATACCATTTCAATTGTCTTCCACAATAATCACAAAAAGATCTTTTTTCACCCTTAACTTTAAATTTTTTATTTTCCAATTTATAGTCAACAGCAGTTCTATAAACCAACATATTTACAAAACTCCCAAAACATAATCCTAAAACAAAAATAATAATTTCAATTAAAATCACTATTAATTTTATCTCATTTTAATAATTTATTTCCCCCTCCTTTTTCAAGGGAGGGGACAGGGGTGGGTTTCAACAAAAAACCCCGCCGTTAAGCAGGGTTTTAATTTTAACTAATTTACAATTTATTCTGGTACACATCGAAACATTCCAACATTTCCATCTAAAGTTGGAGTATCCCAACCAGCAGAAGATACTGTTAAAGCTTCACAATTATCAGTTGTGCTAACACTTGCCTTAACTAAAATTGTTTCATCGTCCACACCATTATTAATACAATATAATTTATCAGTCAATTGACGATTAGCCTTTGCTTTTGGAATATAGCAAACATAAATACCACCACTAGAACTTGGCATTTTCACTGTCCATAATTTATCCGTAACCTCAGTGCTCCCAGCAAATGAATTTTTACTTACAAAAGAAGTTTTTAATTCATCAGTAGAAATCAAAACACCCATATTACTACCAGAAGTATTACAAGCACCAACAGTTGTTGAATCAGCAGTAGTTGTGTCACCAAAACATATTCCAAATCCAGCTTGTTTAGAATCATAAACAACAGCCGTATCTACGGATATGTCTTCACTATCAACAAAAACCATCCATGGATATTTACGAGCACTTGTATAATATCTTTCGTAAGCATTCATAACTTCAGCCGCATCATTTTGAGTAGTTGAATCAGTTGCTTTATTTGATTGTTCAATTGGATTTATAGTTGCCAACACAGCCACCGACAAAATCGCGATCAAGGCGATAACGATTAAAAGTTCCACCAATGTAAAACCCTTCATTTTATTTAGTCTGTTTTTCATTTGTTTTAAATAAATATTTAATTTCATTAATTCATTATTCACCACTAAAATTACACTGTCAAGCTGATAATTTAAAAAAAAATTACATACTTGCTGTCAAGTTATATATTGGCATCAACACTGCCATTACCAAAAAAGCCACCCCTAAACCCAACATAATCATAATTATTGGTTCAATAGCTGATGTTAATGATTTAACGGCTTGTTCTGATTCAGCCGAAAAATAATCAGATACTTTCAAGAGCACACTATCTAATTTTCCTGTCGCTTCTCCAGTTGCCACCATTTGATTAACAATTACTGGGAAAACACCAGTTTCTTCAAAAGAATTAGCAATACTAAAACCTTTTTGAACTCTTTCTGAAATTTTTAAATAAGCTCCTCGATAAAGTTCATTAGCTGCCACACTAGAAACAATTTTCAAAGCATCCACCAATGAAATACCCGCCGATAATAACATCGACATAGTTCTAATAGTATCGGCTAAAATTGTCTTTTGACTCATTGGACCAATAATTGGAATTTTTAATTTTAAAGTATCTTTTTTTAATCTGAAATTAGCGTTCTGATTCCCAATTTTAAAAAGCATATAAATACCTATTATTACAATTGGAATTAAAAACCAAAACTTAATCATAAAATTCGACATTGACATTAAAATCTGTGTTGTCATTGGTAAAGTAGCATCAAAATCCGTGTACAAAGACATTAATTTTGGAATTACAAAAATCATCATAACAATCACCACTGCCACCATACCAACAATAACAATCACTGGATAAATCATGGCCCCTTTAACTTTACCAGCAAATTCGCTTTGTTTTTCCAAATTATCAGCTAATTTTGTTAAAACTTCTTCCAAAACTCCTCCTTCTTCACCAGCATCAATTGAAGCAATATAGGCTTCTCCAAATATTTTTTTATATTTACCCAAACCTTCAGATAAAGTATGACCACCTTGAACAGTCGCTAAAGTATAGTCCAAAATTTCAAACATCAAACTTTTACTATCAGTCTGATTTTTTAAAAGCGACAAAGCATCAGTTAATGCTAAACCAGAAGTCATCATTGTTGATAATTGTCTAGTGAAATTAGAAATCTGTTTTAATTTAACTTTTGAAAAAAATTTTTTATATATTTCAACAAAAATTGAAGTACTCTCGGCTACAACCGATAAAGGAACCAAGCCTCCACCTTTTATTGATTCCACTGCTGAATTTTTATCTTGTGACTCTAAAGCTCCTTTAATTGTTTTTCCACTCCAATCTTTAGCTTTATAAAAAAATTTTGTCATATTCTTTGACGCCCTAATTTTCCTTGTAATTCAATTGCATTAGTTGCATAAGTCATTGCTGTTTCTTCAGACACTTTTCCATCTAAAACCATTTTGGCTAAATAAGCATCAAAACTAATCATTCCTATATCTGAACTTGTTTGAATAATATTATCAATCATAAAAGTTTTTCCTTCTCTAATTACATTTCTTACCGCTGGTGTAGCAATTAAAATTTCAAAAATAGGAACTCTACCTCCATCAATTGCCGGAACTAATCTTTGTGACACAATTGCGGTAATCACTGTTGCTAATTGAACCCTAACTTGATCTTTTGATTCAGTCGGAAAAATATCAACAATTCTATCTATCGTTTGAGCCGCTGAATTTGTATGTAAAACCGAAAAAACCAAATGACCAGTTTCAGCAATAGTTAAAGCCGATGATACTGATTCTAAATCTCTCATTTCTCCTACAAAAACCACATTTGGATCTTGTCTTAAACAAGATCTCAAAGCCAAATCAAAACTATTTGTATCCGAACCCATTTCTCGTTGAGAAATAATAGACTTTTCTGGTTTAATTAAATACTCCACTGGGTCTTCTATTGTTACGATATGTCCACCAATATTTTTATTAATTTCCTCTAAAATTGCCGCCACTGTAGTTGATTTTCCATGACCAGTTGGACCAGTTACCAAAACAAATCCTTGCTTATACTTAGCAAAATCTTTCAAAATATTAGGAATTCCTAATTCTTCAAAACTTGGTATATTTGATGAAATTAATCTTAAAGCACAAGACGGAGCATCTTTTTGTAAATAAACATTAGCCCTAAATCGAACACCAACTGCTTCAAACGAAAAATCTAACTCTTTTGTTTCCTTAAAAACTTTCGATTGTCTTTCATTTAAAAGCGACAAAACCATTTCACTGATATCTTCATTTGTAGTTTTTTCAAAACCAATTACATCTAAAAGTTCTCCATCAACTCTAATTTTAGGTGCTACATCTGAAACCAAATGAATATCTGAAGCCTTATGGTCAACTGCATATTTCAAAACTTCTTCTATTTTTATATTCATATTTTATTTAATTTTTAATATTGTGCTACTCTAATAACTTCCTCCATGCTAGTTATTCCTTCTAATACTTTGGCATATCCATCTTGTTTCATCGACAACATACCTTCCTCCATCGCTAATCTTTGAATATCTGAAGCCGTTGCTTTACTAACAATTAATTTACTTATTTTTTCACTAACTGGCATAACTTCATAAATAGCAATTCTTCCTAAATATCCAGTATTATTACATTTATCACAACCTACAATTTTTGGCAAAGTCATTTTCTTCCCTTCTTTTTTAAATTTATCTTCAATCATGTCATAAATTGGACCCAAAGTAGTTTTAAGTTCTTCTAATTTATCAGGCGGAATTTCCATCTCGCTAACACAACTTTTACAAACTTTTCGCAAAACTCTTTGACCCACAATACAATTTAAAGATGATGTTAATAAAAATGGTTCCACCCCCATATCCAAAAGTCGGGGAGGAACACCAGAAGCATCATTTGTATGTAAAGTTGAAAAAACCAAATGACCAGTTAAAGCCGCATTTACGGCTAAATCAGCAGTTTCTTGATCACGGATTTCTCCCACCATTATGACATTAGGATCTTGACGCAAAAAAGAACGTAGTGCTGATGCAAAAGTTAAACCAGCTTGAACATTCACTTGAACTTGGTTAACTCCTTTCATCTGATATTCTACTGGATCTTCAATTGTTACTACGTTTACTTTTGATGTTGCTACAATGTCTAAAATCGAATATAAAGTTGTTGTTTTACCAGAACCAGTTGGACCACAAACGATAATAATTCCATGTGGTCTTTGAATCGCATTCATTAAATTTTTTAAAGCCAAACCTCTTAATCCTAAATCTTGCAATGTTGGCACTTTTTGAGATTTTTGAAGTAAACGCATTACTACTTTTTCTCCATAAGTTGTTGGTAAAGTCGACACCCGCAAATCTACATCATTTCCATCAGCCGAAAAGAAAAAACGTCCATCTTGAGGAATTCTTTTTTCATCAATCTTTAAATCAGCCAAAATTTTAATTCTCGACACCACTGCATCATGAACATTTCGTGGTAATAAATATTTTTCCTGTAAAATTCCATCAATTCTATATCTAATTCGAACACTATCTTCTTGCGGTTCAATATGAACATCAGAAGCCCTCGATTTAATTGCATATTCCAAAATTGTTGTTACAATCTTTGCCACTGGTGCTTCAACAGTTACTTTATCTTCAGCTGTTTTCAACACTGTCTCTTCATTTTTTCTCTCATCTAAAGCCCTAGTCACTTCTGAAGTAATATTCTTTTCTCTAATATATTTTTCCTTAACAAAAGAAACTACCTGTTTTTCCAAAGCAATTGACACATTTATTTTTAAATTTGCTTTTTTTTCTAAAAATTCAATCGTTTCCAAATCCAAAGGATTAACCATAGCCACAGATAAAGTTTTGTTTTTAGTATCCAATTTATAAGGAACTACTTTATACTTTCTCGCTACACTTTCCGGCACCAAAGTTAAAGCTTCGGGTGAAAATCCAATTGTTTCCAAGTCAACATAAGGTACTCTTAAAAAATTTGCTTTAGATTTAACAAAATCTTCATCAGAAACTAATCTTAAAGCTTTAATTACTTCTTCTTCCGTTTCTCCAGTTTTAAGTTGTCTTAATTTAATCTCTTCAGCTTTTTCCGGCGTAATCAACCCCTTATCTAAAAGGACTTCTTTTAAGTTCTTATATATTTTTGAGGCAGAATCATTCATAATATATAATCATAATACGCTATGAATCTCTTTCCATCAACTTTAATTATCGCCAAAAATAAAAACATTATCGACGCTAAAATCGGACAGTTTTGTGCCGATTTAAATCAAAATTTTGATCAAAATAATCCAGATATTTTATTGATTGACCAAAAATCAGGCTGGGGAATTGATCAAATCAGAAAAATAAATAATTTTCTTTCTCAAAAACCTTTTTCACACCAATCAAAAACTATTATTATAATAGATGCCCAAAATCTCAACATTGAAGCTCAAAATGCCTTACTAAAAATTTTAGAAGAACCAGGTAAAGATAACTACATCATCCTCACTACTAATAGAATTAAAAGTATTTTACCAACAATTATTTCCAGGTGCCAAACCATTAAACTTGTACAAAAAAATCATGACACAACTCTCAAAAAAGAAATTGAAATCACCGATAATTTGATTAAAAATTTAGCTTTATCAGACAAACTAGGCAAAAACAAAGAAGATATCTTGCCACTTCTCGAAAACCAACTTTATTTTTATCAACAAGAATTAATCAAAAATCCTAATCAAAAAACATCTAATCTTATCGAAAAAATAATCAAAGCCATTCAAATGATTAATGCCAACGTCGATCCTCGCAATGCCCTTGATTATATTTTTTTAGCCTAAATTAAACAATAATTTGTTCACCAATAATTGGTTTAAATATTTTTGTTTTATAGCCTCTTCTAATAAACTCCTGTTCCATTTTCTCCCTCGATGCTTCATTACCATGACCGATAATTATCGTTTGCAAATCTTCTAAATTAAATCGTTCGATAAATTTAAAAGTTTCGTCCGGCCCACTGATATGACTAGTAAAACCTTCAATTTTATAAACTTGAGCTCCAACCATTTTTTCGGCTAAATGATTTTTTTTATAAAGCATATTTGCTCCATAAGTACCTTTAACCTGAAAACAGGTATAAACAACCGCATTATTGGGATTTTTACAAAATTCACCCTTTAGATAATTAACTGATCGACCATAACTCCCCATACCACCACCCGCTAAAATAATTAGTTTACCTTTATAATTAGCCATTTCTCGATCAAGAAGTTTTGACTCTTCAGTCGACTGAACCACCGTCATTTTTTTTAAGTTAAATCTCGCCAAACTTTCTTTTTCTGTCTTATAAAATCTTGGATTATTTCCATATCTTGGGGATAAACACTCTGTACCAATTTTTTTATAAACATCCAAAATTTCCATAGCAAGAGGCGAATCAATAATAATCTGACAATCCGAAGGAATACTGCCGTTTTTTTGACCATTATGAATCATCTCCATAATTTCTTGACAGCGATGAAAAGACAACACTGGTAACAGAGGGTTACCGCCACCATCCCAGACCCTCTGAAGAGTATTTAACAATTCTTCCTTCTTCTGTTCAAAACCAATTGGTTCTTTTTCAAAATTAGTTGATTCAATCATTAATGTATGAACTGGTTCCTTTGGATATCTGTTCATAAAATCAGTGTAGCCACCGCACAAAGATTGAACCGGCTTACCCATGTCACCGGTAAAAAGGATATTTTCGTAGTTATTATAATTTCTAATAAAAATAGAACTAGCTCCTTCAACATGACCATTTAATAAAAATTCCGCCGTAATATTACTGTTATTTTGTCCTACAGATATTTCTCGAAAAGGTTGAACTCCTTTAACATGCCTTAAAGTTGTCTCGACGTCATAACTGTTATATAAACGATCCTTTTCCTTCTGTGATTTTTGAATATCGGCTGAATTCCGTAATAGTGGACTCATAAATGCTACCGTTGTTTCCGTTGCCAACAATTTTGGTCTAAAACCCTCCTTGTAAACCGCTGGAACTCGACCAGTATGATCGATATGGGCATGAGTTATTAACATGTGAGTTGAAGCTTTACCAATTTCAGATAACGAATTTAAATTTCTACTTCTTTCTGATTGTGGAACTTTTTCATCAGGGCCTTGAAATAAACCACAATCAATTACTACTCGAGATCTCCTCGATTCCAAGAGATGACACGATCCAGTAACCAATCCACCAATACCTCCATAAGATTTAATTAACATTTTATCTTTTGATGATCCACATTTTTCCATATTTTTAAAATATCAATTTTTAATAATTTATAAGTCTGATTATATTACCGAATTTTTACTATCGTCAATGACACAATATATATCAAATATTTCGAACTATAGGCAATTTTTAAATATTAGAAAACACAAAAAAGCATTATATTAAAACATTAATTCATCTAATTTATGGTATTTTTACAAAATCCTTATACATAACCAATAAGCCTATTAAAAGATTAAATAATAAAATTCAATTTCCGCATTTTCCCCTTATTGATTTTTTAAAAAGTGATATAATTCCAATTAGATGTTTTATCCCATCTTTTCAATCAATAATCAAATCTTAAAGAACATTGGCAACATTGAAGGCGCCAAGGCTATTATTGACGAGGCCCCGTTAATCCCTGCGTACGAAAAACAATTTCAACAAGAAGCCATTGTCCGAACTGTCCACTTTGGTACCAGAATCGAAGGTAATGATCTAACCTATCAAGAAGTTGCCAAATTAGTTGAAGGTCAAAAAATTACTGCTGGAGAACGAGATATTCAAGAAGTTATTAACTATCGAAATGTAGTTTCTTATCTTGAAGAACTTTGGTCTCTTTACGATGCCAACATGCCTCTCCCAGAAGAAAAAACTGTTCCTGTTTCTGCTAATAATCAAAATCGACCATTTTTCTACAGCGAAACTATTGTCAAAAGAATTCATGAACTAACCACTGCCAAAATCATCCCTGAAATCGATTGTGGTAAATATCGTCATCAACAAGTTGTCTTAAAAAACACTCGTACTGGAGAAATTGCTCATCGACCACCTCCAGCCATTGAAGTTCCTTATTTAATTGCTGATTTTGTCGACTGGCTAAATAGTCTATCTTCCCGAGAAATTCATCCTGCCATTCGTGCTGCCATTGCGCAATATGTTTTAGTTGCCATCCATCCTTTTATTGAAGGTAACGGTCGTGTTAGCCGTGCTTTCGCCATGTTGCCACTTTATGTTGAAAGTTATGACATCCGTCGTCTCTTTTCTCTTGAAGAATATTTTGATCGCAATGCTGAAACCTATTACAATGCTCTTCAAAACACTCACGAACTTTCTTCTGATATTTTTAAAAGAGATTTAACTAATTGGATTAGTTATTTTACTGAAGCTGTTTCTATTGAACTATCTCGTGTCAAAGAAAAAGTTCAATCACTTTCCCGTGATATTAAATTAAAACAAAAACTTGGTGGTAAACAACTCCATTTAACCGAAAGACAGATTAAATTAGTTGAATACATGCAACAATTTGGTGGTTTAAGAATGCCAGATGCTCAACAACTTCTTCCTATGGTTTCCGATGACACCATTTGGCGCGATCTTAAAAAATTAGTTGACAGTGGTGCAGTTGAAAAACGCGGCTCCACCAAAGGTGCCTATTACTGTCTCGTTAATGCTTAAGTGCTTTATAATTAGGAATGATCACTCTTGATTCTCCTGAATTAAAAAATATATCTCCTGAAAAATTAGGTGAACTTTTAATCGAAGCCAAGAAAACCTACTACACCGACAGTAAACCCATCATGGATGATCACACCTACGATACTCTTGAAGATATTTTACGAAAACAAAATCCTTACCACCGAATTTTTACTAAAGCTGGAACTTCCTCTTTCGTCACTGGTTTTGATAAAAAAAATCATTCCATGCCTATGGGATCTTTAAATAAAGTAAATAAAAAAGACGACCTAGTCCACTATTTTGAATTAAAAAAAATCCCTGACAACACCGGATTTGTGGTTCAACCAAAATGCGATGGCATTTCTCTTGAAATTGTTTATCAAAACGGGAAAATGGTTGAAGCTATCACTCGAGGTGATGGTCAAATAGGGGATGTAATTACCCAAAATGTCGTCAAAATGAAAAATTTTGTCCCCAAATTTAAAGATAATTTCACGGGCTCTGTCCGTTTTGAAATCGTCATGCTTGACCAAGATTTTAAAAAATTAAATGAAATAATAGGAAACCGCCCCGTCAAGGAAGGTGGATCCACATCAACAGGGGAGTGTTTTTACAGCAATTCTCGTAACGCTGTCTCTGGCATTTCTCAACGTCTCGATGGTAAATTTTCCGAATTTTGCAGTCTCTACGCCGATGATATTTATAACCTCCAAAAGGGAGATACCCAAAGGGCAAAGATTTTTCAAACCGAACAAGAAAAAATTGATTTTCTAAACTACAATGGTTTTACCGCCGTTGAAAATAAAGTCTGTTCTAACTTTGATCAAATTGAAAATATTTATCAAGAATTTTTAAATAAAAAAAGAAAAATATATCAATTTGAAATTGATGGTCTCGTTATCAAAATTAATAATCAAAAAATTCAACACGAATTAGGTGTCAAAAATAATCGTCCCAAAGGTCAATTAGCCTACAAATTTCCTGCCAGATCGTCTCAAACCAGAATTATCAATATTAATTGGCAAGTCGGACCTATGGGAACTATCACTCCTGTCGCTGAAGTTGACCCCATCGAAATTTCTGGCGCCGTCATTACTTTTGCTTCTCTGGCCAATTACGATTTAATTAAAGAAAAAAATATCAACGTTGATGATATTGTTAAAATTCAAAGAAGAGGCGATGTTATCCCTCATATCGAGCATGTTGTTACCAAAGTTAATTCTGGCCATATCATTGCCCCAACAATTTGTCCTTCTTGCGGCACCAAATTAATTACCGACAATAAATTTTTACGTTGTCCCAACATTAAAAATTGTCCGGCTCAAATTCTCGGCTCACTTAAATTATTTTGTGATACTCTGGAAATTAAAGGTATTTCTGACAAAACCATCGACAAACTTTATCAAGCCAAATTACTCCGTCTTCCTGGTGATTTTTATAATTTAAAAATTTCCAATTTTGAAAATCTTGCAGGTTTAGGAACAAAATCTGGAACAAATATTATTAATGAAATTCAAAACAAAAAAACTTTAACTTTAAAACAAATCTTAGATGCTGCCATTATTCCCAGTTTTAGTTCTCAACGAATTATTCAATTAATTAATGCTGGTTTCGATACTTCTGAAAAAATTTTAAATATTAATATTGATCAACTCGAAGCCCTTCCTGGAATTCAAATTACTTTGGCTCAAAAAATCTATCAAGGCATTCAAGACAGAAAAGATTTTATTACTTCTATTCTTGCTCATGTAGATACACACACTCGCGCGTTCCTACCATCAAAATTAAAAAATCTATCTTTTACTATCACTGGCTCTCTTAATAGACCTCGTAAAGAAATTGAAGACCAAATTATTTCTCTTGGCGGCCAATTAGCTTCATCAGTTTCCAAAAATACTGACTATTTAATCACCAATGAAACCGAATCCACTTCTTCTAAGTTTATCAATGCTAAAAAGTTTGGCACCAAGATTATTACTGAAGCTGAGTTTGAACAATTAGCAGTCTAACACTATTACTGCTAATTAATAACCTATTTTTACTTTTACCTAAGATTAGGATATAAATGTACATCAAATTATAAACATTAATAACAATAACTATCTTTATACTATTATATATATCAATCAATCAATGTTAAAATAATTATATGAAACTCATCGTCGGTCTCGGCAATCCAGATAAAAAATATCAAAACACTCGACATAATTTAGGCCAAAAAATTATCACTAATTTTGTACGGGCGGGGCATGACACGCTTTTTATAACCAAAAATAATCTTTCTGCTCAAATCTGTGAAATTGGGCAGGGGAGTAATAAAAATATTTTTGCTATCTCCACTGAATATATGAACAACTCTGGTTTTACCGTTCAAAAAATTTCCAATTTTTATAAAATTTCTCCAGAAAATATTTTCGTCATTCATGACGATCTTGATTTAACAGTAGGGGATTATCGGATCCAATTTGACCGCGGTCCAGCCGGACACAATGGCATCAAATCTATAATCGAACATCTTGACACTCAACAATTTAATCGCCTTCGTATTGGCATTGGTAAACCTCAAAATAATATTCCCATCGAAGATTATGTCCTTCAACCATTTTCTAAAGAAGAATCAACTATAATAAATAATCTTACCCCAAAAATATTTGAAGAAATTCAAAATATTTTATAAATCAGGGCCCATAGTCTAGTGGTAAAACATCTCAGTCGCACTGAGTCATCGGCGGTTCAAGTCCGCCTGGGTCCACTTCAATGATAAAACTTATAAAATCGATTACTAAATCAGTCAGTCACGGAATTAAAGACGATCCGGAACTTAGACGTATTTATGAAAAACATCCTAAAATTTTTAGATTTATTAAAAATCGCCTCACTCCAAATGAAAAATATGGTCTCTATCTAACCATAGGCAGTCTTTTTACCTTATTTTTTATTTACTTATTTTTTGAAGTTCTTCAAAGTTACACTGGGCAAACAGCTCTAATTCGTGTCGACCTTAGAATTATTAACCTTGTCAGTCATTTTCGGACCTCAAACCTTAATCAATTTATGCTTTTCATCACTTACTTAGCCAAAGGTGAAATTATTACTGTTGCAGTCATCTTTACTTTAATAATTTTATTTTTACTTCATAAATGGTCTTACATTCAAAGTCTTTTAGTTTTTGTCCTTGGCGGCGAACTTTTTGTCTGGATTATTAAAAATATTATTGATCGGCCACGACCACCTTTAACCGAAGCCTTAGTCACCGAAACCAGTTATAGTTTTCCTAGTGGCCACACTTTTGTCTCTGTTGCTTTTTATGGACTCATTACTTTTTTTCTTTTTGATAGTCTCAAAAAAAAATCACTAAAAATTATTAGTCTAATTTTAGGAATTATTTTAGTAATTTTAATCGGTGTTTCTAGAATTTACCTTGGGGCCCATTGGCCATCAGATGTTCTAGCTAGTTACGCCTCTGGTTTAGCCTGGCTTTCTATCATTATTACTATTACTCATATTAAGAAAAAATTTAATCTAAAAATAATTCAGTCACCTAATTTAAAACATAAAACAATTATTACTATTACTATTTTTTTAATTATTATCTTCTCAGCAATTGTCTATTTCTTTTACAAAAATCACCCTTTAAAAAATATCAATAAAACCGAAACCTCAAAAATTATCATCCAAAACAATGAAATAAATACCAAACTATTTGAAAATTTACCAAAAATCAGTGAATCTATCACTGGTGCCGCCGCCGAACCTATAAATATTATTATTGTTGCAAATCAAGAAACTTTAAATAAAGCATTTCTTGATTCTGGTTGGTTCTTGTTAGATCAGATCAGTTTTAAAACCACTAATAAAATTATTAATAATTTTATTAAAAGACAAACTTATTCAGAAACACCAGGACTACCTGTTTTTTGGGACACTCATAGTAATGATCTTGGGTTTGGTAAACCAGAGTCCAACACTTCTCGTCAACATATTCATTTGTGGGAGACCAGTTTTATTACTCAAGATAATCAAACAATTTGGGTTGGAACAGCCCATTTTGATAAAGAAATTAAAACTAAAGGAATATTTATTCTTCCAATTCACACCATTGACGAAATGGTCGATAATGAAAGAGAAGAAATTAAAAATAGTTTAGAAAAAAATGATTTTGTAAAATCATCTGAAAAAATTAACCTCACTGGTTTAACTTATATTTCCAAAAGCAGTGGTAATAATTTTCTTACTGACGGTCAAGCTTACATTTTATATCTCCAATCCAAATGATTAAAAATCCCGCCACCCCAATTAGTGATCAATTATTTAAATTTAAAGAAACTTTAGAAAAGCGACAAAAATACGTTAAAAATGAATTTCAAGCTTACGGTTTAGATCTTGCCAAAGAATTAGGTGACTGGAAAAACAAATCTCTTTATCTTCGATTAGCCAAAACCGTTGATCGCCAATTATTAGAAAAAGCTCGTTACTTTGTTAAAGATCAAAACCCTGGAGCTATTAAAACTCCATATAAACTTTTTATGTGGAAATTAAAAGAATTAAAAAAAGAGAAATAAACCTACTTATAGTATAATAAGATAAACATGTCATTTTTCAAAAAACACCTTAAAAAAATTATTATTATATTTATCATTTCAATTTCCTTATTTGTTGGTTTTAAAATTAAAAATAATAATAATGATCAAAAATTCAACCCTAAAACAGAAAGTTTAATTAACCCTCAAAGACAAGATTTAACCGAACAAATAACTCTCGCCGGATCTATCGATGCCACTTCTAAAGCAGAATTAAAATTCCAAACCAGCGGACAATTATCTTGGGTTGGGGTTAAAGTAGGGGATCAAGTTAAAAAATATCAAACAGTTGCCAGCCTCAATAAAGATCAATTAAAAAAACAACTTGAGGTCGATTATAATAACTATAAAAATACTGCCACTACTTTTTATGACACCACTGATCAATATAAAGATTCTGTTATTACGACTGAAATAAAAAGAATTCTCGAAAGATCTCAAAATACTCTTAATAATTCTGTTATTAGTTATGAATTAGGTGATTTAGCTATTAAATATTCCAATTTATATAGTCCAATTGCTGGTATTGTCGTGGCTGTCGATCAACCAAATCCCGGCATCAACGTTACTTCTGTCAGTAATATTATTTCTATTGTCGATCCTCAAAGTATCTTTTTTAAATCTCGAATTGACCAAGAAGACGTTGTTAAAATAAAAGTCGGAGACAGGGCTAAAATTGAAATTGATAGTTTCCCTGATCAATTTTTTGATTCAGAAATAACTTATATTTCTTTTACTCCGGTTAATGGCGAAACTTCTACTGTTTACGAAGTCAGATTTGAATTATCTGTGGAAAATAATTATCGATTAGGCATGGATGGCGATGTTAATATTATTCTAAAAGAAATTCCCAACGCTTTAACTGTTCCTGTTGAAACTGTTTACCAAGATCAAGATCAGCCTTATGTTTTCACTCTCGATCAAAATAAAAATTTAATTAAAAAAACTATAAAGATTGGCATTGAAACCGACACTGAAGTTGAAATTTTAGAAGGAATCACTGAAAATGACCAAATCGTTATCAAAAAATAAAGTTATCCTCGAACTAAAAAATGTAGTTAAAACCTACATTTCTGGCAACAGCCAATTTAATGCTCTAGATGGCGTTTCTCTAAAAATAATGGAAGGGGAGTTTGTTTCTATTACTGGTCCATCTGGTTCTGGCAAATCAACTTTAATGCATATCATTGGTCTTCTCGACAGTCCAACATCTGGTGAAGTTTTATTGGAAAATAAGGATATTTCTCAATTAAAAGAAAATCAATTAGCCCAAATCAGAAATGTTACTCTTGGTTTTGTTTTCCAACAATTCAATCTTTTAGCCCGAACTTCTTCATTAGAAAATGTTCTACTGCCACTTCTCTATTCAGATGTCCCAAAAAAAGAACGAAATCAAAAGGGATTGGAAATGTTGACTAAAGTGGCACTTGAAGCCAAAGCAGCAAACACTCCTGCTCAGCTTTCTGGCGGTCAACAACAACGTGTTGCCATTGCTAGAGCTCTAGTTAATAATCCTAAAATTATCCTCGCTGATGAACCAACCGGAAATCTTGATTCTAAATCTGGTAAAGAGATTATCGAACTTTTCCATTATTTAAATAAAAAAGAGGAGAGGACGATTGTTTTAGTTACCCACGATATTGAATTAGCTAAACAAGCCAATCGAATTATTATTATTAAAGACGGTAAAATTTCCAAAGAATAATTTATGCTTAAACCTTCAATTAATGATCTAATAAAATCAAGTTTCAGATCGATTCTCAAAAATAAAGGTCGAACTATCTTAACTTCTTTGGGAATAATAATTGGTGTCGCTTCAGTTATTTTATTAACTTCAATTGGCAACGGTCTTCAAATTTATATCAGTCAACAATTTGAAAGTCTTGGAGCCAACACTGTTTTTCTTTCTCCAGGAAAAATATTTAATGACAAAGGTGGTTTTGATAGTGGCACTAGTAATCGTTTTATTTCCACTAGTTTTAATCTAACCGACCTTTCAAACCTGAAAAGAAGTGTCAAAAACACCACCATTGTTCCTGTTTCTATTTCCATGGTCAAAATAAAATCAAGCAAAACCACTAAAACAGATGTTACTGTTATTGGTTCAAGTTATCAATATGCTACCGTCTCTAATTATTTACCAAGTAGTGGCAATGGTCGATATTTCACCAAAGAAGAAGAGGATAAAAAAGCTGACGTCATTGTTTTAGGTTATGGTTTAGCCAATGATCTTTTTCCATCTGGTAACGCTCTTGGTAAAAAAATAATTGTTCAAAGTAAAAATATGAAGATTATTGGGATCCTTGATAAAAAAGGTGGTAGTTTTGGTGGACCAGATGTTGATCAATATGCGTTTACTCCAATTGGAAATGTTTTTAGTTTTACTGGTAATCAAAAAATAAATCAAATGGTTATTAAAACTCAAGCCAAAGAACAAGTACCTCAGGTCAAAGATGAAATCACTAAAATCATGCTTAAAAAATATGACAAAGATGCTTTTACTGTTTTTGACAGCAGTCAACTATTATCCAGTATTAATTCTATAATTGGTATATTAACCATTGGTTTATCCGGTATTGCCGCCATTTCTTTAATTGTCGGCGGCATTGGTATTATGAATATTATGTTAGTTACTGTTTCTGAACGAACCAAGGAAATCGGTTTACGCAAAGCTATTGGTGCCTATCCTAGGGCTATTCTTATCCAATTTTTAATTGAAGCCATCATTCTTTCTAGTTTTGGTGGAGCCATTGGTATCGCCATTGGTTGGCTTGGTTCACTTGGTATAAATAACTTTTTTCCAGCCAAAGTTACCCTCAGCTCAATCATGATTGCTTTTAGTGTTTCCACTCTGGTTGGTATTGTCTTTGGTGTCGTTCCGGCCAGAAAAGCTTCCAAACTTTCTCCCATCGAAGCGCTTAGATACGAATAACTTATTTTTGTTATCATTAACTAGTGAAAAAAAATTTACTTTTTAATTTTTTGCCTACTACTGCTGTTTTTTTTACAGTCTCCATTATTTGGGTTACATTTAAAATCTCTAATGTTGAAATATTTTACCTATTAATAGGATTAATTTTAGGTCATTTATTTTTAGATCTTGATCATATTTTTTATTGGTTTTATCGAAAACCTAATACTGATGAAAGTCGAATTGCTAAAACCACTCTTAAAAAAAGAGATTTAAAATCATTTTTTAAGCTAGTTAAAGCTGCCAGAACCAGTCATATTAATTTAATTTTTCATCATTATTTTTTTCAAATCAGTCTTAACCTAATCTCATTTTTTATTTTTATCTCTTCATCCAATACTTTTATTCTTTCTTTCCTTTTATCCATCAATTTACATCTTTTAGCTGACGAAATCAGAGATTACATCTATGATCCAAAATTTCTCCAAAAATGGCTTTTTGCCCGAGAAAACAAACAATTATCAATTAAATCTTTTAAAAAATATTTAATCATTTTTATTATTCTCTTCTTTATTTTTCTCTACCTTCTTGTAAAATCTAAAACATGACAATGCTATCTCCCCAAATTTTTGACGATGCCAAAAAATTTCTATCACCACATCAACAAAATTTAATTGCCGATGTTGAAGCTATTTTAAAAAAAGTCAACCAAAATGATGATATTCATGATTATTCTTTTTTTGTCGCTCCTATTGCCAAAGCTTATGAAGGATTTTTAAAAGACTTTTTTCTAAAAATTGGGATTATTTCTATGGATGACTATGAAAGTGAACGTTTCCGTGTTGGTAAAACTCTAAATCCATCACTCCGTTATAAAAGATTTTCTGTTTTCCAAAAATTATCCGATATTCACGAAAACGGTGAAGAATTAGCCGAAAATCTTTGGACTGCTTGGAAATTTGGTCGCAATGAAATTTTTCATTATTTTCCCAACACGTCACAAGATTTAACTCGTGATGAAGCTGAAGAAAGAATTGCTATGGTTTTAAAAGCTATGATTAGCGCTGAAGAATTCTTAATCAACAATAAAGATACGATTCTTCAATCCCAAACAAATTATTAATTAACAATATAAAATAGATTCGTCATAGAATTTTTGTATTTATTCTGCTATCTTAATAGCATATGACTAAAATTAATCTTGATCAAAACAAATGCATTGGTTGTAATACTTGTCCTCTAATGGATCCAAAACATTTTGAAATGGACAACACAATCTACAAAGCCAAAGTTAAAGAACAACCAGAGACAATCACTGACGAAATCAAATCTGCAATTGAAGCTTGTCCAGTTGGAGCTATTACTATTGAAGAAAATTAAAATTTAAAAAACAAATGATCAAAAAACAAATCAAAAAAAATAAAATTTTTTCTTTATATAAAAAAAAGATAAATATTCCATTAATTTGGATTATTGTTTTTTCCCTATTATTAGCTGGAATTTCTTTTGTTGCTGGTATTGTTTTAGTAAAAGCTAAATTAAAATTAGTTGGATCCGATACAACCAAATTAACTTCTAACACTGTTTTTGATGCTGAAAATACTGATAAACCAGAATTAGATTTTTATGTCATGAGTTTTTGTCCATACGGCAATCAAATCGAAACTACTCTTCAACCTGTTTTTGATCTTATTGGGGATAATGTTACCATTCGTCCTCGCTATATTTTTGAAAAAGTAGAAGGCGATTTAGCTTCTTATTGTAAAAAAATGTACACTTCACCTTATAATGTCAGTCAATGTCCTGATCTTTTAAAACAATATCCGGACCAAATTAAAGACCTGGCTGATTGCAAATCTCAACTTGCCACCATCGCTTCTCAATATGCTACTGAAGAAAAAACTTGCAACAATGAAAATCAATATCTTAAAGTAGGAAATAACTACTATACTTCTCTTCATGGTCGAATTGAAGCTAATCAGAATGTTCGAGAAATTTGTGCTTACAACTTAACTGAGGATAAAAAAAATTGGTGGGATTTTATTAAAAATGTAAATGATAATTGTACTTCCACTAATGCTGACACTTGCTGGGAAGAACAAGCAAAAAAAGCTGGCCTTGACACTAATAAGATTACTGAATGTTTCAATAATGATGCTTCCAAATTAATTGAAGAGGAAATTGCTGATACCACTGCTAAAAATATCTCTGGTTCACCAACTATTATTATTAATGGTAAAAACTTCCCTCCAACAGACACTGCTTCAACTGAAACAAACATTAAAATTGGTAAAGAAGTTTTTAGTTTAAATGACATTCGTAATTCAAATGTAATTAAAGCCGCTCTTTGCACTGGATTTAAAAAAGAACCAAAAGTCTGTAGTACTGAAATAAAAGAACCTACTGCCGATACTGTCACCACTGATTCCACTGGTAATTGTAACTAATAATTTTTAAAATATTTATAGAGACGTACTAAAATACGTCTCTATTTGGTTTTACTGATAAAATTTACTTATGAAACTAAACTCACACCAAATAAGAAAATCTAAAATAGGGGAGTCTCAAAAATTACAAAAAGAGATTAAAAGAAATCCTATTGTTTTAGTTTTAGATAATGTTTTAGATACTTACAATATTGGTTCATTTTTTCGACTTGCCGACGCTTTGGCTGTTGAAAAAATTTATCTCTGCGGTCCGGTTGTTACACCACCAAATATAAAAATTCACCGTGCTTCAATCGGTACTTGGAAATGGGTTCCTTGGAAGCAATATAAAAACACTAAAGAATGTATTGAACAACTCAAAAAAGATGGTTATCAAATCGTTGCTTGTGAACAAACAAAAAATAGTGTTAATTATCTTGATGCCAAATATAAATTTCCTGTCGCCATCATCGCTGGAAGTGAATCTTTTGGAATTTCCCCGGAAATTCTAAAAATAGTTGATAAAGTAGTGGAAATACCTATGTTTGGGATAAATATTTCCCTAAATGTTTTAGTTGCTACTTCTGTAATTAGTTTTGATGTTGTCTCTAAAATTACAACTAAAAATGCCTAAAGTAGGGGATTATTTTCATCATATTTTAAGTATTTTTTCAATAAAAATTTAGCCTAAAGATAGGAACATTTTGCTTATTGTAAAGCTAATTTTGCTCTGCTAGAATGAAACTATGTCTTCTACAAATAAAGAATATAATGCAGATCAAATTATTGTTTTGGAAGGGTTAGAACCTGTCAGAAAAAGACCAGCCATGTACATTGGCTCTACTGATAGTAGGGGATTACATCATTGTTTAACCGAAATTATCGATAATTGTATTGATGAAGCTTTGGCAGGTTTTGCCAAAAATATCTGGGTTGTTATTCATCCTAATAATTCTGTTACCGTTGCTGATGATGGTCGTGGCATTCCAATCGATATCATGCCAAAATACAAAAAACCAGCTGTTGAAGTTATTATGACTACTCTTCATTCTGGAGGTAAATTTGAAGGTGCTGCCTATAAAGTTTCTGGTGGTCTTCATGGTGTCGGTGCCGCCTGTGTTAGTGCTCTTTCTAGTCTTTATCAAATTGAAATCAGAAGAGATAATAAAATTAGTTTTATTGAATTTTCAAAAGGTTCAGTTAAAACCAAACTTGCTGAAATTCCTGAAACTAAAGTTGAAAAATTAAAAAAAATAATTCCCAAAGAAACTACTGGTACCACTGTCACTTTTTATCCAGATCCAGAAATTTTTAAAGAAACTGTTGAATTTGATAATAAGGTAATTATTAAATCAATTAAAGATCGTGCCTATCTTACCTCAAAAATATTCTTCCACTTTTATGACGAAAGATCTAATATTCAACATCATTATTATTTTGAAGGCGGAATTATTTCCTTACTTCGAGAATTAAATAAAAATAAAGTTGTTAACCATGAACCAATTTACATTCATCGAGAAGACGAGGGGATTGATGTTGAAGTTGCTCTTCAATACAATGACTCTTTTCAAGAAGTAACACCTTCTTTTGTTAATATTATCAACACCCACGAAGGTGGTACTCATTTAACCGGTTTTAAAATTGCTCTAACTAAAGTTGTCCGTGACTATGCCACTAAAAAAGAAATGTTAAAAGCTAAAGATGACACTATTACGGGTGATGATGTTAAAGAAGGTCTTACTGCTGTTGTTTCCATCAAAATGGGATCCAAAGATCTCCAATTTGAAGGTCAAACCAAAGGTAAATTAGGCAACAGTGAAGTTCAACCAATTGTTTCTAAAATTGTTAAGGAAGAACTTGAAATCTATTTTGAAGAACATCCAGATATTGCCAAAATTATTGTTGGTAAAGCTCTTTTAACCATCCAAATTAGAAAAGCTGCTAAAGCCGCTCGAGATGTTATTCTCCGTAAAGGTGCCTTTGAATCTCTTGGGCTTCCAGGTAAACTTGCCGACTGCCAATCACGTGATCCAATTGAGAGTGAAATTTATATCGTTGAGGGAGATTCTGCAGGTGGTTCAGCCAAACAAGGCAGAGATCGTAAACACCAAGCTATTCTTCCCTTGTGGGGAAAAGCTCTCAATACTGAAGGTATGCGTCTTGATAAGGTTGTTGCTTCTGACAAATTAAAAGATTTAATTGTTGCCTTAGGTATGGGAATAGGCGACACTATGAATTTTGAAAAGTTACGTTATCACCGAATTATTTTAATGTCTGATGCTGATGTCGACGGAGCTCATATCGCTACACTATTATTAACTTTCATGTATCGCCATCTTCCAAATCTTATTGAAAGTGGTTATGTTTATCTTGCCATGCCACCACTTTTCAAGGTTAAACAAGGTAAAACTGTTAAATATACTTATACTGAAGACGAACAAGAAAAATATCTCAAAACCATCGACACCTCAAAGTCTTATGATGTCCAACGTTATAAAGGTTTAGGTGAAATGAATCCGCAACAACTTTGGGAAACCACTATGAATCCTGAAACTAGAATGCTTAAAAAAATTACTGTTTCTGATGCTATCAAGGCCGATGAAATTTTTCGAGTTTTAATGAGTGAAGATGTTCCACCTCGAAAAAAATTTATTCAAACTCATGCTCATTTAGCAAAATTAGATGTTTAATTTAATATGATTGAAGAAAAAAATACCATTGTTACCGACATTAACAGAAACAACTCTGATATTGGCAAAATCTTAGAAGTTGATATTGTTTCAGAAATGGAAACATCATATCTTGACTATGCAATGTCAGTCATTGTTGCCCGCGCCCTTCCTGATGTTCGAGACGGTCTTAAACCAGTTCATCGTCGCATTATCTACGACATGGATAAAATGGGTCTTGGTAGTGGCGGTAAGACCTGTAAATCTGCCAAGGTTGTAGGTGATGTTTTAGGTAAATATCATCCACATGGTGATATGTCTGTTTATGGTGCTCTTGTTCGTTTGGCTCAAGATTTCTCTATGCGTTACACTCTTGTTAAAGGTCAAGGAAATTTTGGTTCAATTGACGGTGATCCTCCAGCTGCCATGCGTTACACCGAAGTAAAAATGGATAAAATTACCACCGAAATAGTGGCCGATATGAATAAAGAAACTGTTGATATGGTCGACAATTTTGATGCCACCGAAAAAGAACCTTCTGTTCTTCCTACTAAAATTCCAACTCTACTTTTAAATGGTGCTGACGGTATTGCTGTTGGCATGGCCACCCGCATTCCTCCACATAATTTAAAAGAATTATGTCAAGCCATTGATTTTATTTTAGATAACAGTCGATTAGAAAGAATTGAAAATAAGGAAGAATTAAATAATCTTTTAGCTCCACCAAAAAACACTCAAGAAATGGTTTTAAGACCAGCTTTTGAACTGCAAAAAGAATGTTTTAATTTTGAAACCAGTGCTAATGTTGAAGATCTTATTAAATTTGTCCAAGGACCAGATTTCCCAACTGCTGGTGAAATTTATGGTAAAAGTGGCATTGTTGAAATGTATTCCACTGGACGTGGTAAATTTATTGTCCGAGGCAAAACCAGTATTGAGGAAACTAAATCTGGAAAAATTAGAATTATTATTACTGAACTTCCATATCAAGTTAATAAGGCTGAATTAGTTAAAAAAATTGCTGACTTAGTTCGTGATAAAAAAATCATTGGCATTTCCGATCTTCGTGATGAATCAGATCGACATGGTATTCGAGTTGTAGTTGAAATTAAAAAAATTGGTAGACCAAAATCTATTTTAAATAAGCTTTTTAAATACACCGCACTTCAATCATCATATTCTGCTAATATGTTGGCCTTAGTTGATAATGTTCCTCAAACTTTAAATTTACGTCAAATGTTGCTTCTTTTCTTACGTCACCGCGAAAATGTCGTTCGTCGTCGCACTATTTTTGATCTTAAAGGTGATTTAATGCGTGCTCATATTCTAGAAGGTCTCAAAAAGGCTCTCGATGTCATTGATGAAGTTATTAAAACCATCCGCAACACCAAACCAGAAGAAGATCCAAAATCTAAATTAATGGAAAAATTTGGATTTACTGATCTACAAGCCCAGGCTATTCTTGAAATGCAACTCAAAAAACTCTCTGGACTTGAAAGACAAAAACTTGATGATGAATACAATGAAATTGAAAAAACCATCGCCGAACTAACCGCCATTATTACTAAACCAGAGGTTATGACCGCCGTTCTTAAAAAAGAAAACAACGAAATATCTGAAAAATATGGAGATGCTAGAAGAACCAAAATTTATACCAAAGGATTGGAAGACTTCAGTGAAGAAGATTTAATTCCAAACGAAGCAGTTCTAGTAGCTCTCACTAAAACTGGTTATATTAAACGAGTCACAAAAGAAACTTATCACACTCAAAAACGTGGCGGCGTTGGTGTCGTTGGTATGTCCACTAAAAATGAAGATGAAATTGAATGTATGCTTTCTGTAGATACTCATGATGATCTTTTATTTTTTACCAACCGAGGTCGTGTTTTTAGAACTAAGGTTTGGGACATTCAAGAAGGAACTAGACAAGCCAAAGGTCAAGCTGTTGTTAATTTAATTAATATTGTTCAAGGTGAAACTGTCCAAACAATTTTACCTATTAGTAAAGATACTAAAGCTAAATTTATCTTATTAGCCACTAAAAATGGCGTAGTTAAAAAAACCTCAATTGATAAATTTAAAAACATTCGTCAAAGTGGTTTAGCTGCTATTAAACTTGATCTTAATGATCAACTTATTTGGGCCAAATTAACCGAAGGTGACAATCAAATATTTTTAGTCACTCAAAATGGTAAATGTATTCGTTTTGATGAAAAGGATTGTCGACCTATGGGTCGTCAAACCCGAGGAGTCAGAGGTATTCTTCTAAAAGAGAATGATATTTTAGTTGGTATGGATGTTGTTCCAAGTGGTCTTGATAAAAAAGAAAAGGGAACATTTAGACATCTTTTAGTGGTCACAGAAAATGGAGTTGGTAAAAGAACTGATGTCTATCTCTATCCATCCCAAAAACGAGGCGGTATCGGTATTAAAGTAGCTAATCTAAGTGCTAAAAGTGGAAAGATTGCTGCTGCCCAAGTCGTTTCTGAAATTGATGATTTAGTAGTTCTTGTTTCCAAAAAAGCTATTACTATTAAACTACCTTTAAAAAATATCCCTACCCTTAGCCGTAATACTAAAGGTGTCATTCTTATGCGTTTTAAATCTACCGATGATAAGTTAAGTGCCATGACTATTATTGATAAAAATGATTCAGCTTTAGAAGAAGAAAAAATGAAATAACATTATTTTAAAGAAATTATAGGATGTACACACTTGATGAGTATTTATTAGCAGTCTTTATTATAGACTGCTAATAGACTACTGAATCTTATTTATTCCCTAATTTAGGGATAAAATTAATACTAACTAAATCAAAAAAGATCAAAACAGTGCAGGGGAGTGTTTCTTGGAAAAATAACGTCACTATAGGGCATATAACTATTACTTGTTTCCACTATGAAACCTCTCGTGAACTTCCCTCAATCTCGCATCAGTTACATGGGTATAAATCTGAGTCGTGGCAATATTCTTGTGTCCCAAAATTTCCTGAACTGATCTTAAATCTGCTCCAGATCGAAGTAAATCAGTTGCCATTGAATGTCTTAAAGTATGTGGTGTTGCATCCACTGGTAAGTTAGCTGTTTTTACATAATGTTTAACTAATCTTTCCACTGATCTAGCCGTCAATCTAGTTTTTTCATCACTAGCTGGAATTTCATTTAATCTTAAATATCTTATAAACAATGGTTTATATTTGTCTTCCCGACTCATTAAATATTTTGCAACATGAATTGCCGCTTCTTTAGAAATGAATACCACCCTGGCTCTTCCGCCTTTCCCAATCACCCCAAACTCCCTAGTTCTTAAATTAATTTGATCTCGATTTAAACGAACCAACTCAGAAACACGCAATCCAGTTGAAAATAAAAGTTCCAAAATAGCTCTATCTCTTAAACCATTTTTACTAGAGGGGAGTGGTTGTACTAAAAGCCTCTCCATTTGTTGCATGTCTAAAAATTTTAAAGAATGATCTTTTGTTTTTGGCACATCTAATTTTTCAGGTTGTAAAACTTTATAATCATTTTTAATTAACCATTTTAAAAACGATCTCAACGCAATGACATAATATCCTTGAGTTACCAATTTCATCTCTCCATGACTACCCTTCTGCCTCGCTAAACATAATCTAAACCGTCTAATCTTATCACTAGTTATATCTTGTATTGTTACTTTTTTATCTTTATTTCCTTCTTTTAAAAAATCTTCTAAAACATCTAAATAGTGTTGATAATTTCTAATTGTTAGTCTTGAACAATTTCTTTCAATTTCCAAATGTTCCATAAATCGTCTAATTAAAACATTCAAATCATTTTCCATAAACTATCTTACCATTTTTAGATTCATTTTTTAATTTTCGACGATCTAATACCTAAGATCATGATCCAAATGCCTTGTAGGGGCTCTAATGACGTCTTAGGTTCATTTTGCCTATTTTTAGGCATAATCTAATAAAATACACCAATGTCTCCTCTTAAAAGAAGTACAGGGGAGTCAACTGTCAAATTTCCAAGCCAAAATAATTTTTAAAGCCAATAAGACAGGCAGGGAATTAATCAATAATTTAATAATTAAATATAAATAAGTAAAATAACATGACAAAAATAAAAAGAAAAATAAATTTTAAAAAAACTCAAAAACAACAATCCCCCTACCTAAAACTTTATACAGAGTCGCAAAAGATACATTGTGCGACATAGCAAATTTAACCACCTTCTGCTAGGAGATAGGAATTAAAACTCTTCTCTCTTTCTTGGGTTATTTTCATTTAATTATTAATTATCAATTCTTAATTATTCATTAATTGTCTTGTACTCCTCCCTCTTAGGATCATCCTCTTTGATCTACTTATCAAAATCCGAGTTTTCCACATAGACTATATCACACTATATCACCTGCTTTGTGAAAACTATAGGATATTTCGTGAAAATATTATAGGATGTTCAATATTATAGGACTCCCCTCTGCCCTACCTGTCAATCTTAAAAAAAATAAAAAATTCTAAACGTTAAATTAAAAAACCTCTTTTAAACCTAAATTAAATATGTTTTATATAAAATAATAAACTAACTATCAACTACAATCTAAATTCTAATCCATAACTCCCCTATTTAAAGAACAAAAACATCAAATTATACCTATCTTACCAATTAATTTACTTAATAAATCCCCCAACTTGTATTTTCCACAACCTATTATAAATTCCTTCTTTTAATTTAATTAAATTAAGATGAGTTCCATCTTCTATAATCTTCTTTTTATCAATCACCACAATTCTATCTACCTTTTTAATTGTTGATAATCTATGAGCCACCACAATTACTGTCTTATCTTTCATTAACTCATCTAAAGAGTCCTGAATAAATCTTTCTGATTCAGAGTCTAAACTTGAAGTCGCTTCATCTAAAATTAAAATGAGTGAATTTCTTAATATTGCCCTAGCAATAGCCACCCTCTGACGTTCACCGCCAGATAATTTGACTCCTCTCTCTCCAACAAAAGTATCATACTTTAAAGGTAATTTACTAATAAATTCATCACAATGAGCTAATTTAGCCGCCACTATTACTTCTTCATCTGTGGCATCTAATTTTCCATATCTAATATTTTCCATTAGGCTTCTATGAAACAAAATTGGATCCTGAGGAACTAAGCTCACATTTTCTCTCAAACTTTCTTGAGTTACTTTTGAAATATCCTGTCCGTCAATTAAAATTTTTCCTTTTTGAACATCAAACATTCTTAGTAATAGTTTAATTAAAGTAGTCTTTCCAGCACCAGATATCCCCACTAAAGCTACTGTCTCTTTTGGTTTTATTTTTAAATCAAAATTTTCTACTACATTATTTTCACCTTCATAACCAAACTCAACTTTTTTAAATTTAATTTCTCCCGATTTTACAACCAAATCAGCCGCATTTTCTATATCAGCAATATCATAAGGAGTATTTAAAATTATTGTCATTTCTTCAGCTTCAGCCAAACGTTCATAAATTCGATTAATTACTCTTCCAAAATCCCAGACGATCATTATCACCGAAATTATATATGATTCAATTAAAACAAAATCACCAACAGTTAAAATTCCTTTATTCCAAAGCCCAATGGCAAAATAAAATATTCCCACTTCTAAGAACACCAGCAAAAGTGATTGTACTCCATAAAATTTAGCACTTAAATCCCAAGAAAATCTTCTAATTTTATGTAAAATTTCCGTTAAATTTGAATATTCTTCATTTTCTTTTTTTTCTCCGTTAAATAATTTTATATTTATATTATTTGCCACCGTATCCGCCAAAAAACTACTAGTCGCTGTTTCTGCTTCACTAGTTTGAATATCATATTTCAATTTATATTTAGTAAAAATCCAATTAATTCCTAAAAATATTATTATCCACACCAACATTCCTAACCCTAAAAATATATTTACTCTTCCTAAAACTACTGTAATAATTACAATTTTAACTAAAGCCGGTAATAGTTCATAAAAAGCTTGATCCGCTAAAGTTTCAAAAGCATTAACAAAACTTTTAGTTTTTTTAACCAAAGATCCAGTAAAATTATTGGAAAAATATGAAAAAGAATGTTTATGTAAATAAGCAAAACAACTTTTACTTAAATCAGCCATTACTCTTGATTCAAAAAAATTTAAAGTAAAAAAGGCTATTCTCCAAAATAACCATCTGAACAATTTTATTATTCCTATAACTAACAAAACTGCCAATAATTCCTTCACTACCAAACTTTTATCCTGTGGTTCAACTAAAATGTTAAAAAACTTTTTTAAATACAAAGGTACAATTGAGTCCAAAGTTGATCCAATTAAAATTGTCAATATCAATAAAAATTCCAACCACCTATAGTGGCCCATACTTTTCAAAAAATATTTAATTGTCTTTTTTGTGTTATATTTCATTTTTTAGTTGAACTCAATTATAGTATAATTACCCAATGAGTCCAACCATTGAGAATATCTATAACCACGCTAAAAATAATTTCAAAAAAATCGTTCTTCCAGAAGGTAATGATCCTCGTATTGTTAAAGCTGTTAAAATAATTCGAGATCAAAAAATTGCCGACGTTATCACTGAACTCCCTTATTCTCAATATCAAGATCAATTCACTCAAACCCTTTTTGAACTTCGAAAAGAAAAAGGTATGACTATCGACCAAGCCCAAGAATTAATTAAAAATCCCCTATATTTCGGTACTCTTATGGTTTATTCTGGCCTTGCCGATGGTATGGTTGGTGGTGCCAATAATTCCACTTCTGACACTATTCGACCAGCACTTCAAATAATTAAAACTAGACCAGAAGAAAAAATTGCTTCTAGTTTTTTTATCATGGAAATTCCAAACAAAAACTTTGGACATAATGGAATTTTTATTTTTGCTGATTGTGGTCTTAATATTGATCCAAATGCCGAATCTTTAGCCCAAATCGCTATTCAATCTTCTCGATCTTTTGAAAAATTAATTGGCGCCACTCCAAAAATTGCCATGCTTTCCTATTCAACTAACAATAGTGCTACTGGATCATCAGTTGAAAAAATCCAAAAAGCTATCAAACTAGTCCACCTTCAAAATCCTCAAATTATTATTGATGGTGAAATGCAAGTTGATGCTGCCATTATTCCCTCCATTTCAACCAAAAAATATCCTAACAACAAAATCCGAGGTCAAGCCAATATTTTAATATTTCCCGATTTAAGTTCAGGTAATATTGCCTATAAACTAGTAGAAAGATTAAGCGGTGGTCGAGCTTATGGTCCAATCATTCAAGGCCTCAAAAAACCAATAAATGATTTATCTCGTGGCTGTAGTATTGAAGATATTGTTACCACTGTCGCTATTACTTCAATTCAAGATTAATTTCCTGATATTCCAGTCAGTATTATTCCTAAAACTGTAGCTACCCCTATCCAAACAAAAACCATCCAAGTCCTCTTAAACAATCTTCCTCTTAATTCTGCCTGTATTAAACCACTAATTATATAAACTACCATTACTAAATAAATTGATCCTTTAAAAATACCTACTGGCCAAAAACCCAAAACTAAAGCTATTTCTGAAACTAAAAGTGATGGAACCAATACTTGATACCAGACATTTTTATCTTTTCCATCATTAGCCAATTCGATTGTTACACTAAAAAAGATATACAAAAAAATTACCATTGAAATTACAAAAACCAAAAGCATATTTAACCAATAGTTAAATTTAAAAGAAAAAAGACTATCAAATAAAAAAAATGAACTAACCAATAATAAAATTAATCCCACTGTATAGGCCGATCTATAAAGGGGTGGTGTTCTAAACCCAATTGCTACTAAAAATACATTTTCGACCAAAAACATAGCGTAACAAATAATTCCAAAAAACAAACTATATAAAGAATTTAATAAAAAATTTTGAGGCAATAAAATTGCAAACAATGCAAAACCCACAAAAAAAGCTACTGGCATAACCACTGACATTAACCTGATATAAATACTCTGACCAAACATAATTCCTAACCCAAACCAAAAACAAAAAACTGTTAAAACAATACCTACCAACAAACCATAATAATGAGATTCATAAGGTAAATTTAAAAAGAAATAAAAACCCAATACTGCTAATAAAGATGACAGAAAATATTTTAATCTTTTTGACATTAGCAAATTATACCTTTTTATAATCAAATCCGGCAAAAACATTTATTACATCATCATTTTCTTCCAATTCATCAATCATATCCATAATTTTAGCCACCTCTTCTTCTGAATTAAGTACAGTCGGGTTATCGGCCCTTAAAACCAATTCTGAATCCACTATTTTTAATTCCATTTCTTCTATTTTTTTAACTGCTTCATTTAAATTACTTGGTTTCACTAAAACAATATTTCCATCAAAATCAACCGCTCCAACATCAATCAATTCCAATTGTTTTTCTTCAGATATGTTCTGCTCGGCAGAATCTAATTCAATCTCCCCTACTCTTTTAAATTGAAACATCACCGAATTACTTTCACCTAAATTTCCATTATAATTTCTAAAAATTAATTTTATCTCACCCAAAATTCTATTTTTATTATCTGTTTCTATCTCTATCACCATTGGCACTCCAAATGGACCATACCCTTCCAGTGTCACTGCTATTAAATTTGCTTTTCCTCCTTCAAATTTAGCAATCAATCTGTCAATGTTTTCTTTTGGCATGTTTACTTCTTTTGCTTTATCAATTGCCGCCTTAACTCCTACTCCATCTCTTAATGCTGTTAATATATTTTTTGAAGCTCTAGTAAAAACCGCACTTCGTTTTTTATCTTGAGCTCCTTTTCGATTTTTAATATTTGACCATTTAGAATGACCTGACATAAATTATTTTTTTTAATAACTAGAGTATTTTATCATTGAAGCTAAGTTATCATCAAAATATAATTCTAATTCATTTTCATTCAAAGTCTGATCATATTTTTTATCACAATCAAAAATTTCATTAATCATTTTCCAACCGTAAGTTGTCTCAATATTATCTCCATAAATCATTAAACATTTATTTAATTTTTCTTCATTATTATCAGTTGAAACCACTGAAAACCCAGACCATTCTAATCTTTTAGTCATAAAATTAGCTAAACCACTTTCATTAGTATTATTAAAAATTGATAATCTTAATTCTTCATTATTTAGCTTACTTTCAGAAAAATCTCTTACCATTATTTCATCTAAAAATAAATTATTATCCGTCAAATTTCCATTTATTTGTTCTGGTTTCAAGAGCATACTATCATAATTCATTTTATATTTCAGCCAACCAAAAAATCCTAAATTATCTATTAAAATAGAATTACTTTTCCATTCATTAACCGAATCTAAAAATAAAATTTTATTTGTCACAAATCCAAAATTGTACCAAAAAATATCTTTCGCCAAATCATTTTTTTTATTTTGTTCCAAAATATTTTTAACTTTTGTATTGTTGTACCAAGAAATCCCCTGTGGAATCCACACATCAACTTCTGTTCCTAAATTCAAAACATTAATCATTTTTCTCTCATTAGAAATTGACACCAATGCCATTCCATCACCAGCCACAATACCTATTTTATAATCTAGATTTTCGTCTTTACCTTTATTTTTTAAAAAACCAACTAAAACTAAAACTGCCAAAATAAACAATAAAACCAATCCCAAAATAAGTTTAAAATTTAATTGTTTTTTATTTTTAGTATTCCTCATATTGAGTTAAAACCTCCTGTAAATCTTTAGATAAATCTATTTTTATTTTTATTTCCCTATTTGTAATCGGATGGTTAAAAACCATTTGATAAGCATGTAAAAATGGCCTTTTCAAACCTTCTATTACCTCTCCTCCATAAACTCTATCTCCCACCAATGGCCACCTTAAATGACTAAAATGAACTCGAATTTGATGTGTTCTACCAGTTTTTAAATCTACCTCCATTAAACTATAAATTTTTCCATCTTTTTTATATTTTTTTATCAACTTAAATTTAGTTAAAGCTGTTTTACCCTCTTCATTAACTCCAAATTTAGCAAAAACATATTTTGACCTAGCAATTGGCATATTAATTGTCCCTTCAAAAGAAACATCACCTCCAACTAAACAATAATATTTTTTAGATAAACTTCTCTCTTTAAATTGATTTTTTAAATTTAAAAAAGCTTCTTCAGTTTTTGCTACCAAAATTAAACCAGAAGTTCCTTTGTCTAATCGATGAATTATTCCATTCCTTGATAAATTATTTGGCCTAATCTCTCGAAGATAATCTTCTAAAGTCCCTTCCTCTCCTTTTTTTTCTTTTGTTGTTGTCATTAATGATGGCTTTTCAACCACCATCATGTCTTTATCTTCAAAAATTATTTTGATTTCTTCCATAATAAATCAATTAAACAAATTAAAACTCCTAATCCAATTATCCAATCATTAATATTATTGTAAAGCCCTATTCCTAAAAAATTCCAATAATCGTGAACATATCCAAAAATAATTCTCTCTAATAAATTTAAAAAACCACCAATAAAAATCAACCAATACCCTCTTCCTTTTCTAATTGCCAAAAATAAAAACAAAAACAAAAAAACTGCACTCAAAAAAATAAACCAAAAACCAGAAAACCCAAAACTTATTCCATAATTTCTAATCACTTTCTTTGCTACATTTAATACAAGTGGTTGCTTCTGGTTTAACCACTAGTCTTTCACTATCAATCATTTTTCCACATTTTTCACAAATTCCATATTTACCTATTTTCATTCTAGTTAAAGCTGTTCTGAATTGAGCAATTTGTCTACCTAAAAATTTAACTTTAATTTCATTATCAAAATGACCAATTTGTTCATCAACATCTTCTTCCACTGAATTTTCAGAAGCCCTGTTTGCATCTAAAAAAGGATCTTCATTTTTTAATTGTTTTTTATTTCTTTTAAGACGGACAAGTTCTTTTTCTAAAAAAAATTTAATCGGTGATAACAATCTCCTAGGAAAATTTAAAACTATATCATTTTTCTCTTTTGTCATACTATTTCCTTTTATTAATCATTAAAAAGTTAAAAACTTCACCTAAGATACACAATCCCACCAAAGAAAGCAAACTAATAATCCAATATAAAATCGAAAAAACTAAACTAGATTGAAACAATACCCCCAAGAAACCCAACAATAAAAAAGATAAAAAAACTGTTATTAAAAAAGCAAATCCCTTTTTACCACTTTTATACCAAACTAATGATCGATATTTTTTCTTAGCTAATTTTAATAAAATCATCATCAAAAATATTAAAAATAAATAAGCCCCTGTTTTTAGATCAAAACTAGTTCTCACAAATTCATCTCCTAATAAAAAAAACAAAAATACTAAAGTATTAGACAAATTATCTTCGCAAAATGGTATAAATTTCCAATTATTAATTTTAGAAAAAACAAAATTAATCAATATTAAAGCCAAAAATCCCCCAACATAATACATTCCCGGTTTATCCCAAACAGCAAACCAACTCCTCCAACTATCATTCCAAACTCCAAAATTAACCAATCCATAAGTAATTCTTCCAATAACAAAAAAAACTAATAAAGATATCCAAGAATAATTAACAATTTTATCTTCATCATAATTATCTTTTAAGTTCCTCCAAGTTAAATAAACAAAAAGTATAATGCCTAAAACTCTTAATATTCCTAAGTTCATAGCCTATTTTACCATTTTCTTTATGTACCGAAGGAGGGACTTGAACCCCCATGACATTGCTGTCACACGATTTTGAGTCGTGCGTGTCTACCATTCCACCACTCCGGCTTGAAGTAAAATATTATAACCTAATTTACTGTTTTTTCTCTATATCAAAGAAGCTAACCTGTTTACCATTAAAATACAAATTAAAACTTCCAGTTGGACCATTTCGATGTTTTTCCACACTACAAGTTACTGCTTCTCTAACTTCTTCATCTTCTCGATATAGAAAAAACACCACATCAGCATCTTGCTCAATACTTCCCGACTCTCTTAAATCTGATAATTTAGGCTTCCCTCCCCTTGCCTCCATTGCTCGAGATAATTGTGCTAATGCTAAAACCGGTACTTTCAATTCTCTAGCTAAATTCTTTAAACCTTGGGAAATTTCTGACACTTCTTGAACCCGATTATCTCTTGTACTTCCATGCATTAATTGTAAATAATCAACAATAATAAATTTAATTCCCTTATCTACTTGTAACCTTCTCGCTTTGGTTCTCAATTCAGTTACTGTTAAACCTGGCGTATCATCAATATAAAGAGGTGCTTCAGCCAAAACTCCCATTGCTTCCGATAAAGAATCAAAGTCATTAGCCGATAATTGTCCTGTTTTTAATTTCCAAGCGTCAATTAATCCCTGTCTTACCAACAAACGATCAACTAATTCTTCTTTGCTCATTTCTAAAGAAAACATACACACTGGCATTTTTTTTTCGACTGCCACATATCTAGCGATATTTAATCCAAAAGCTGTTTTACCTACACCTGGTCTAGCCGCCAAAATTAACAAATTACTTTCTTGCATTCCTGCTAAAATATTATCCAATCCTTTAAATCCACTTGGAACTCCTCTCAATCCATTTCCCATTTTTTGTAATTCATCTAAACGATCAAAACTGGCTGTTAATACTTCTTTAAGTGAAGTTGGAATCGATTTTAAATGTTTTTGCGATAAAGAAAAGATCTCCTGTTCAGCTATATCTAATAATTGATCTGCTGGTAAACTTGGATCAAAAGATTTTTCAGTAATTCTTCCAGCTGCTGAAATTAATTCTCTTTTTGCTGATAATGATTTAATAATATGCCCATAGCTTTCAACATTTGCTGCTGTCGGAACTTCACTAGCCAATCTGGTTAAAAACCCTTTACCACCAACATTTTTCAATGCTTTAAATTCTTTTAATTTTTCCGCTACTGTTACAATATCAATTGGCATTCTTTCTTCATAAAGCTTCATCATCGCTTCATAAATTTTGCCGTAATTTGAATTATAAAAATGTTCAGGTTTCAAAAACTCCGACACGGCTAAAACTGCATCATTATCAATTAAAACTGATCCTAAAACACAAATCTCAGCCTCTTCTGAACTTGGAGGTAATCTCATTACATCTGTTGTCATATAAACATTATTATACCTTCTTTAAAACTTTCAATTCCATTCCATCTGGTAAATCATCTTTATCAACTTTCAAAGATTCCACCGCTTCTAAACCCTCTTGATCTGCCTGATCTAAAAATTTATCTAAATTAGTTTTATCTTCATCAGGATAACCCATTGGAATCAAATAATTCACACCCCATTTTTTAGCCCAATCCAAAACTAATTTTCCACTATTACTATCTTTAATTAAAACTGGAGCTAATAAAACATCAGCCGAATCAATTTTTTCAATTCTTTTATCACTTAATGCCTCATTTAAATCACCCAAAAACACAATTTTAATTCCATCAATATGAATTACATAAATAGTATTTTCACCTGCCGAATAACCATTTATTTCAACTCCACCAACTTCATATTCTCCTGGTGCTCTAATTAAAATTTTGTCACTCTCAAAACCCATATCATCATATTTTTCAGAAGTAAACAGAAAAACTCTTGATGGGTATTTAGCGTCGTTTCGTTTTTTCTCACTAGGATCAATTAAAATATTTTCTTTTTTACCTTTTAAATAAACAGTTTGATTTTCTAAAATTTTTATTTCCATAGTTCAATTCTATCACCAACTTTTGACTATTTGTGATATCATTTATATTACTCTAATGATCAAAGAATACCTTCTTACAATTTTTTTAGGAACCATTTTAGGTTTCGGTATAACCGGCGGTTATTACGCTCTCCATCAAAATAAAAATAAACAAAATACTACTGACATTTCTCCTACCCCAACCATTACTGAAATCCAAATGTCCACTCAAGTTTCCATTACTCCTTCAGTTTCTGAAACTAAATCTATTATCAATATTACCTCTCCTGAAAACAGTACTGTTCTTTCAACTGCTAAAACCAGCATTAAAGGCGATGCTAAACCAAACAGTCTAATTATTATTTCCACTCCTTCTCAAACTTTTAGTGGTGAAACTAATTCTAATGGTGTTTTTAGTGTTAATATTGAACTCGACAGTGGTGTTAATTTAATTAAAATTAGTAGTATTGATTCAGATGACAACCAAGACGAAACTGAATTAACACTCACTTATTCCACGGCCAAAATATAATTATGTCTTTTTTATTTTTTTTATTTTCTATCTTTTTTCAACCAGTTTTAGCCCAAGAAACCACAGCTACTCCAACTGTTAGTCAAAATTTAACTGAAGAAGTTCGAGAAATGGTCACTCAAAAAGTAAAAGAAATTCAGCAAAATAATTCTGGTAATACTTCTATTTCAACCGATATTCCCAAATCTCTCGTTGGAACTATTACCCAACTTGGAGATAACCAAATTACTATCAATTATAAAAATGAAAATAAAAATATTAATATCACTGATGACACTATTTTTATTAATGAGAAAAAAGTCAAAATTAAGTTTAGTGGTCTCAAATCTGGACAAGTAATTTTAGCCATGGGTTATTACGATCAATCAGGTAATTTCTCTGCTAAAAGAATTATCACTACTACTACTGACGACATTGAAAATAAAAATGAAATAGTTTTTGGTACTGTCGCCGATATTTCTCAAACTTCAAATATTTTAGTTTTAATTCCTGTTAAAAATAAAAATACTCAATATCAAATCAAAACTGATTCTAAAACTAAAATTACTGATAAAAATCAAAATATTCTAACTTTTTCTAAATTAAAATCTGGGCAAAAAGTTGTTATTGTAATTCAACCAGACGCCAAAATTTCTAATACTTTCGATGCATCCCAAATTATAACCTTCGAATCTAGCTCCACTTCTCCCACCCCAACTCCTAAAAAATAAAACCTTTCTTTTAAAAATATCCCTATTCTTGATATAATACCCAAGTAATCCGTCATGGTGGTATTAGCTCAATTGGTTAGAGCGCAGCTCTGTGAAAGCTGAGGTTGTCGGTTCAAGTCCGATATACCACCCCAATCATTTGTCTCAATTCTTTTTTAAACTTTGGTTGCAACATTGATTCTGAACGTTCAATAAATTTACTATCCTTTTCTGTCACTGGCTCTACACAAAAATAATTATTATCAAAAATTTTATTTCCTCCTTCATCTAAAAATCCTGTCCACAATCTAGCATAATTAAAACCCATTAATTGCCATTTAATTAATGGTTTACCCGGTATATTCAAATCATTTAATTGTCTAAAATTAACAAAAATACTCTCTTTTATTCCTAAACTTATATCTAAATTATTTAACATCACCCCTTGCCAACCCAAATCGCTCGACCAATAGTTATGAATCGCCATATTAATTGGCTTTTCTTCTTCACTTTTATTCTCAATGATTATTTTTTGAACGAAATAATCATTCAATAAAAAAAATTGATGAACATTTAAACCATCAATTTCACATTCAATTTCTAGTGAATTTTCTGTCTGTTGAATTAAATTCCATTTTGCATTTCTAAAAGGACCGTGAAATGGAAATCCATATTTTTTCACCCCATCATCAGCAAAATTAGGAATACAAACATGTGTATTTCCAGATTTACCATCAATTCTTTCAAAAGTTCCTAAAATTAAAATACCTTTACTTTTAAGGCTAGAAATCCTTCCCCCATCTAAATCGATCACTAATTCCCAAAATCCAAAAATTAGTTGAATTGTGTTCATTACTTGTATTTTACTTTAAATTTACAATTATTACTAAACCATACTCCAAAAAAGATTTTCTTATTTAAATGTTAAAATCAACTATGACTCAAATTAAATCACAAACGTTAAAAGGCTTCAGAGATTTTTTGCCCAAAGAAATGGCTCTTCGTAATTATGTCAAAAATACTCTGATTGAAATTTTTGAAACTTACGGTTTCCAACCACTCGAAACTCCAGCATTAGAATATTCCTCTGTTTTAAAAGGTAAATATGGCAATGAAACTGATGATAAATTAGGTTATTTTTTTAAAGACAATGGCGATCGTGAAATTGGTCTCCGTTACGACCTAACTGTTCCAGTTGCCAAAGTTCTAGCCATTTATAATAATGAAATTCAACTTCCATTTAAACGTTATCAAATCCAACCAGTCTGGCGAGCAGAAAACACCCAAAAAGGTCGTTATCGAGAATTTATCCAGTGTGATATAGATATTTTTGGAACTAACTCCCCCATTGCTGACGCCGAGATTATTTCTATTATCTATATCGGCACTCAAAAATTAAACTTTAAAAATGCCATAATCAAAATTAATAGTCGTTCTATTCTTTTTGACATTTTATCCAAAAGTGGTATTAAAAATAAGCAAAAATCTGTTTTACAAAGTATCGATAAATTAGACAAAATAGGTGAAGATGGAGTAAAAAAAGAACTCATCTCTAAAGACCTATCTGATACTCAAATTAACGACATTTTCAAATACATCAAACTAGCTCAGCCAGACGAAAATTTAAAAGCCGTTTTGAATTATTTAAAGTCTCTCAATATCCCCGATTCCGCTTATATTTTTGATCCAACTCTTGTTCGTGGTTGTGATTATTACACTGGCACAATTTTTGAAGTTAGTGTCGACGAAGCCAACGGTTCCATTGGTGGCGGTGGTCGTTACGATAATTTAATTGAAACTTTAGGTGGACCAAAAATTCCTGCTGTCGGTTTTGCTTTCGGTTTTGAAAGAATTGTTGACGTCATTCAAAAATTAAATCTTTTACCAGAAATTAACGACTCAAAAATTAAAATTTTAGTCGCCAATTTTGGACCAGAAACCGAAACAAATATTTTAAATTTAGTTAGTAAACTCCGTTCTCAAAATATTTCATCTATTATTTACCCAGATACTGACAAGCTTGGTAAACAAATAAAATATGCCGATAATTTAGGAATTTCTTATCTCGCCATTATTGGCACTGATGAAGCTAAAAATAATCAAATTATGCTCAAAAATCTCAAAACAACCGAACAAAAACTTGTTAGTTTTGAAGAATTAATTAAAATTTTAAAAAAATAGAACTATCTGCTATAATAAACCTTATGAAACAAGGAATTCATCCTCAATATTTTGACAAATGTCAAGTTAACTGTGCTTGTGGTAATAAATTTACCACTGGTTCAACTTTAGAAAAAATCGACGTCGAAGTTTGTTCTAAATGTCATCCTTTCTTCACTGGTCAACAAAAATTTGTTGACATTAAGGGAAGAATTGATAAATTTAACGAAAAAGTTGGACAAGGTAAAAAATACGCCGCTGCTAAAGCTTCTAAAAAAGAAGTCAAAAAATCAAACTAGTTACTTTAAAAGCCGCCAGAATTTTATAACTCTGACGGCTTTTTGTTTATTTAAAATAAATATATGCCAAATATAAATTCAAACATTGCCATTATGGAATTTCATCCAGGTCCAGGAGGACAAGAGGCCACTCTTTGGGCACAAGATTTAATGAATATGTATATTCGTTATGCTAATAAAATTGGATGGAAAGTAAACCAAATAGACGGCTTTATTATTCAAATTTCTGGTTTTGATACTTATAATCAATTAAAATACGAAGCCGGAACTCATCGTGTTCAACGAGTCCCTATTACTGAAAAACGTGGACGTCTTCAAACATCTACTGCCTCCATTGCTATCATGCCACAAATCGATTCTAAAGAAGTTAATTTTCGAATGGAAGATGTCACTATCACTGCTTGCCGAGCTGGTGGTAACGGTGGTCAAAATGTTAATAAAGTTTCTACTGCTATTCATTTAGTTCATAAACCAACTGGTTTAATGTTTGATGTTCGTACTGAACGTTATCAACAACAAAACCGAGAAATTGCTCTAAAACTTTTACAAAACAAACTTTTTCAAATGGAAGAAGAAAAAAAGATGGCCGAAATTTCTGCTGGACGATCTGGTATCAGTCAATCAACTCGAGCTGATAAAATCAGAACATATAATTACCCCAGAAATCAAGTAAAAGACCACAGGATAGACAAATCTTTTAACAACTTAGACAGTATTATGGAAGGCAATTTAGACGATTTATTACTCGAACTCACCGTCCTCGACCAACCAATTGAAGGAAAAAATTAATTTTCTTTTTTCTCTAACATTACATTTATTATTTGCTCGTGTTTATCTCGCCAAATCTTTAAATCAACAATCTGTCCGATTTTTTTCTTATTAATAACCTTAACCAAATCACCATTATCACTGTCAGTTAATTTTTGATCATCGATCATTGTAATGATATCACCAGTTTTAATTCCAGACTTAGCCGCTGGACTATTATCAGAAATTGATTGCACCCACGCCCCTGCTACAATTTTATTTTTTATCGCCTCTTCTTGAGTTACCATTTTGTAACCCACTCCCAAATAAGGTCTTTCAAATTCTCCTGTTTCTCTAAAATAAGCAATTGATTCTTTAATTAAATTTATTGGCAAGGCAAATCCAATATTTTGACCACTAGCCGACACTGCCACATTTACCCCAATTACTTGACCACTTGAATCAAATAATGGACCACCAGAATTTCCTGGATTAATTGCTGCATCTGTTTGAATTACATTTTCCAATTTTTCTAAAGTTTCATTTGATCCAGCCGTAATTCCCCTTCCTAATCCAGAAATCACTCCTGTTGTTACTGTTGATCTAAATTCACCCAATGCTGTTCCAATTGCAATTACCGATTGTCCCACTTTTAATTGATCTGAATCACCCAAATCTACTGCACTTAAATTAGTTTTTTCTACCTTAAGTATAGCTAAATCATTCAATGCATCTCTATAAATATTACTCACTTCTATCACTTCATCTTTCCCAATCACTACTTTATATTTCACTGTTGTATCTGCCACTACATGTTTGTTAGTTACTATTAAACCATCACTACTAACAATAAAACCACTTCCTACATCTTGGTCACCACTACCATCAACCTTTACCATCGAAACCGTCACTACTTTAGGAGTGGCATCTTCTACTACTCTCGTCACCATTGATTCTTGATCTACAATTTCTGTCTTAGTAACTATTTTAGTTTTTTTAAAAAATCCCAAAAATAAAATCGTTAGTATTATTCCTAAACCAAAACCAATAATAATACCTTTTTTCATAATTTATTCTAAAACCACTTGCAATGCTTTATCTAATTGCACATCAGTTTTATCAGTGTCACTAGTTTTTACTTCAACATCAGGTTCTATTCCTACACCGTGAATATTAGCTCCCTTAGGCAATAACCATTTAGCAATAGTCACATGTAAACCACTCCCATCAGAGAAATCTTCTGGTTGTTGAACAGTTCCTTTTCCAAAACTTTTTACTCCAACTAGTTTTCCTCGATTATAATCTTTAATTGCTCCTGCTAAAATTTCCGATGCTGAAGCTGATCCGCCATTGATTAATACCACTAAATTATCATCCAAAAAATTACCTCTATTCGCTTCTACGTTGTATTTTTCTTCACTACCATCCGAAGATTTTTGTGTCACAATAACTCCCTCTTTTATAAAATCAGAGGCCACTAAAACACTAGCTTGCAAATATCCACCTGGATTATTTCTTAAATCTAATACAATTCCTCCAAAATTACCTTCAGTTTTTTTTGCTTTAATTTCCTCAACCGTTTTTGGCCAATCATCAAATAATGTTTCTGAAAATTGGCTAATTTGAACATAAGCTATATTTTTACCATTCTGTTCTTTCCATTCCAAATCTACATTTGGTACTACAATATTTTCTCTCTTTAAGACCACATCAAAATAATCACTTTTCCCCTCTCGATACATTTTCAAAGTCACTTCGGTTCCAATTTTCCCTCTAATCAATTTCACCGCCTCATCTAGAGTAATTCCTGTTGTGTCTTTATCAACATTATTGTCTTTATCAGTAATATGTAAAATTAAATCTCCTGCTTTTACCTCTGCCTTTTCAGCTGGAGTTCCTTTCAATGGCGACATTACTGCCAGAGTTCCATCTTTATAACCTAAAGAAATTCCCACTCCTCCAAATTCACCTGCTAAAGTTTCGTTTGTACTCTTATTTTCTTCTGGAGTTAAAAACACCGTGTATGGATCATCCAGTGCCGACACCATCCCTTTAATCGCCCCATATTGCAATGTTTTATCTGTCATTTTGTCTTTCTCTAAAAATGTCTGGCTCAATTTATCTTTCACTTTCCACATTAAAGTCAAATTTAATTTATCACCCGTACTGCTTGTAACTACTCCTGAAGTATCTCGACCGATTTTAAAACTAACTAATGAAACAACCGATAATAAGGCCAAAATTACAAAAAAATTTCTAATATTTTTAAATTTCATTATCTATTCTAACACTAATAATAATTTATCCATTTTAGCATTTACTAGTAATTTTCTTCTTTTACCTGCATTTTCTCCCATAAATTCATTCCACGATAATTCTTCTAATCTTAAAATTGGTAAATCAAAATCCATATCTCTAATTTCTTCATTACCTAAAATCACAATTGCCTTTATTCCAACTACGTGAGCTTTTAATAAAAAAGGTTTTTCTAAATTATTAGTAAATAAAACACTATCTTCTAATTCGTAATCCAAAAATTTAGCTTCATCAATAATTTTAACTTCCCCTTCTCCCCAGGCTTTTAAACCATTTAATCCTTGACCGCCATATTCTTTAGCTTTAAATTCCAACACCATTTTCCCTTCTTCTATTTTCCCCACTTTTGCTTCAATTGGTGAAAAAATTTCTCTTTGTTCATCTTCAACTCTTTCTATCTTTAAATTTTTAAATTCATCAAACCCTAAACAAATTCCAGTTAACGGAAAACAAATTTTATTTTTAAAAACTCCTACATTATAAAATAATTCTCCAGCCTGAACCATTTTTTCTTTAAAGAAATTATCCAATTCTTCTCTTTTTTCTTCACTCATTTTTCCTAAATTTCCACTATAGTTAAACGTCTCCACTTCGTGACTATTAAAAATCGCCAATTTTTGCCCAGTTTCGACTCTATCCCCCACCTTAACTAAAATCTTTGTAGCGGCTGGTAATTTAATAACCCATGTTCCTTTTTCTTTCGACTTCATTCTTTCATTATAACCAAAAATCCCCTGAAGGACATCAGGGGATTTAAAAAAATACTTTATTTTTTTATTGGGTTGTGAAAGGCAACAAAGCTAAATGTCTAGCTTGTTTAATTACTTTCATTAGTTTTCTTTGATGTCTAGAACAAGTTCCGCTAAATTGAGCTCCAACAATTCTAGATCTAGCAGATAAATATTCTTTTAATTTTTCATAATCTTGCCAAGTAGGAATCGTGTTATTTTTACAAAAAGCACAACCTTTTTCTCGACCCCTTCTTTTTGCTGCTAAGATATTATCTTTTTTACTTTTCTTAATCATAGTTTCTCCTTAAAAAGGCATTTCATCAGCCTTTTTGTCTTCATTAACTGAAATTTCACCTAAATCATCAGGAATAATAATATCATCAACTGGAGCCTCTTGGACTACATCGATTGGCATCTCCACTTCACCACCACTTAAATCTCCAGCCACATTATGATCTCCATTATTAGTTCCTTTATTATCAAGAATGACCATATCATCAATAATAATTTCTGCAATTTGTTTTTTATTATTTTCTTGATCAACAAAATCTCGATATTGGATTCTTCCATCAACATAAACTCTTCGACCTTTAGATAAAAGTTGTGAACAAAGCTCAGCTAATTTATTCCAAGCCACAATTCGATGAAATTGAGCATCCTCTTTTCTTTCACCTTGTTTGGTTACCCAAACTCTGTTGGTAGCTAATCCAAAAGAAACTACAGCCATACCAGCTGGAGTATATCTTAACTCTGGATCACGAGTTAAATTACCTATTAACATTACTCTATTAAGACATCTACTTGGCATAGTTTTTTCCCCTTACTTTTTTAATATTAAATAACGAATAACATTTATTTCTCTATCTAATAAAAGATTAAAATCTTTTATTTTTAAAGGTTCTTCAGAATTTACTTCTAAAACCCAAAAATCACCTTTGTTTTGTCCTTTAATTTCATAAGCTAAATCTTTTAGACCCATATGGTCTTTATTTGAGATCTCTGCTTTTTTACTTTCTAACCAAGAATAAGCTTTAGTTAAAACTTTCTCCTTGTCTTCGGTTTTTGGACTTAAAACCAAAATGATTTGATATTGATATTTATTTCCTTTCATGGACTAGTTAGATTAACATATTGAACGCAATTTGACAATTACGTTATTGGTCTTATTTTACAGTTATTTTCTAAATCTTCAACTAGATAACCTTTGTTTTTAATAATTTCCCTTAATCTATCAGATTCCGTCCAGTTCTTCTCATTCCTCGCCCTTTGCCTTTCTTCCGCCAATTTCAAAATTTCCTCTGGAATTTTTTCCTCAACTATTTCTTTATCCAAATCTAAACCTAAAACCTTATCAAAATCCAAAAGTGTTGCCCATTTATCCCCTTCATCCAAATCTGATTTAGCCACTTTCCATACCAAAGCTAAAACCTCTGGCATTGCCAAATCATTAGAAATTAATTCAATAAACTCTTGCCTAAATTTTTGATCTACACTTGATAAACTTTCAACTTTATAACTTTTTAACTTATTAAAAGCAGTTTCTGCTACTTTTAAATTTTCTAAAGAAAATTCCATTCCTTTTCGATAATGCGATCCTAAAACCATATATCTAAACACCATTGGATCAAAACCCATTTCCGTCAAATCTTTTACCGTGAATAATTCCCCACTACTTTTACTAATTTTATTACCTTTAAAGGTAATAAACGCATTATGCACCCAATAGTTGGCCGTATTGTGCCCAAAAGCCCCAAAAGCCTGGGCAATTTCATTGGTATGATGAATATTAATATGATCCTCACCACCAGTATGAATATCAAAAGTCTCGCCTAAATATTTAGTCGACATGGCTGTACATTCAATATGCCAGCCCGGAAACCCAACTCCCCATGGACTTTCCCACTCCATTTGTCGTTTTACTTCTGTCGGACTAAATTTCCACAATGCAAAATCAGTCGGATTTTTCTTTTCTTCATTTACTTCCACCCGTGCACCTTCTCTAATTTTTTCCAAATTTAAGTTAGCAAATTTTCCATAATCAGGAAATTTAGCAGTGTCAAAATAAATTCCATCACTGGTTTTATAAGTAAAACCATTAGCCTCTATCTTTTTAATCAAATCAATCTGTTCTTGAATATGATCAGTTGCTCTTGGCATTTTCCAAGGTACTTCAATATTTAATTCTTTTAAATTATCCAAAAATTCATTTTCATATTTTTTAGCAATTTCCCAAACACTCATTCCTTCTTTGGCCGAACCTTTTTCCATTTTATCTTCACCGCTATCTGCATCTGAAGTTAAATGTCCCACATCAGTTATATTCATCACCCAATCAGTTTTATAATCTAAATAATTTAAAGTTCGTACCAACACATCCCAACAAACATAAGCATACATATTTCCAATATGGGGACTAGAATATACAGTTGGTCCACAAGAATAAATTCCCACCTCACCATCTTTGATTGGTTTAAATTCTTCTTTTTGTCTAGTAGCTGTGTTGTAAATTTTCATAACCTAATCAATTTTACCCTTAAACTCAGCTGTTTGCGACATTTGGGTTGCATCTGGTTGTTGAGTTTTATGTTTATTTCCACCTTTATCTTTATGATGTTTTTTAGGTGTCATCAAATCCATACTCATATTTTCTTCCTGTATTTGTCTTTTTTTTTCTTGTTGATCTTTCATATTTTCAAAATATTTTTCTCTTTCCTCTTTCTCTTTTTCCTGTTTATGTCTTAATCTTTCCATTTCATTTTCCACTGGTCTACCAGACATCTGTGATCTTAATTTATTCATCTCTTCCTGTTTCTTTCTTTCATCTTCTGCCGTCTTTTGGGCCATTTCTTGATCAGTTAAAGGCGTAATTCCTCTTAAAAGTTCCTGGGGCGTAATTATTGATTCAACAATTTTTCCAGTTTCTTCAACCAATTTTTCCACTGTCTCTTGTCCCAATTGCCCTAAACCTTTTCCAAAATCTTTTATTATCTGATTCATAAATAATTATATCTCTCTTCTCCCTTCCATCGCTCGGCTCAAAGTTGCTTGATCGGCATACTCCAAATCTGCCCCCATTGGTAATCCACTACCAATTCGAGAAATTTTAATATTTGGTTTTTCTAAATTTTCCAATTTTTTCTTAATATACAAAGCTGTTGCCTCCCCTTCCATGGTTGGATTAGTCGCTAAAATAATTTCTATTTCTTCATCATTATTAATCATTTTTTCTACTCTATCGATTAATTCATCAATTTTTAAATCATCCGGACTAACATGCTCCAACGGATTTACTACTCCACCTAAAACATGATAAACACCTTTAAATCCACCAATATTTTCAATTGCCATTACATCAATTGCTCTTTCCACCACACAAATCATTTTTCTATTTCTTTTTTCATCTTCACAAATCGAACACAATTCTCCTTCACACACCGAAAAACATTCTTTACAAATTTTTACTTCTTTTTTAATTGCCAAAAGTGATCTAGCAATTTCTGTTACATAAGATTCTGGTGTATTAAGTAAATAAAAAACTAATCTACTAGCACTCTTTGGACCAATTCCTGGAAGTCTTTCAAATGCCGCAATTAAATTTTTAATACTTTTTGGTAATTCCGCCATATTAAAATAGTCCTTCAAGTCCACCCATATCTTTCATTCTTTTTGCCGCCATTTCTTGTGATTTTTTCAACGCCTTATTAATAGTGTCTAATAAAATTTTATTTTCTACTCCATTTACTGACAAAAACTTTATTTTTTGATCACCACTAACAAGTATTTTTATTCCCGCCTCTTCAATTTCTAAGCTTTCAGACTCAATTGCCTTTTTTAACTTATAAGCTTGAGATACCATTTTTGCTTTATCAAACATAATTTTATTTAAAAATTAATTAACTTCCAATTCTAACATCTTTTTAAATTATCCAAAAATTTCTTTAGCCACATCATAAATATCTCCATTTCCCGCTTTATTCTCATTTTTATTTTCTGATAATTGATCACTAACTCGTTCCATAGGAGTATTATTTCCAATAACTAATGGCTCTTTTTTATTCTTTGTTAAAACACATTCGAAACTTAAATCAACTTTAAACACCTTAGTTATTCCATCTTCAACTATTTTTCTATTTCGGCTTTCTTCTAACCGATCTTTATGAAATGGATAAAAAACTTCCAATATTAAAACATTTCCTTTAATTGATTTTGGTCTAGTCGCTCTTAAAAAAGCTTCCACTGAATAGTTACAAGGTTTAATCACTGATAATAAATTTCCCCATTTTTCGACTATTTCATCAATATTTAAAGAACAACTACGATTTTGATCGTCTATTATTTCTTCTATTTCTTGAATATTTTCTTTTAATTTTTCTTCAGGTACTGACGATTCATGAATCGTCTCTACGTCAGCTTTAATTTCATTTTTTTTTACTGTTTCCACCCCACCTTTTTTTTCTCCAAACTCTATTACTACTAGTTCCATCGGCAACTGATCTATTTCTACATCTTTTTCCTGTTTTGATGCTTTAATTAAAAGATTCATCAAAAATTCCGATTCATTCAAACTAATTCCATTATTTAAATTAGAACTATTCTGCTCTGCAGAAATTCCATAAAAAGCCAAAATTTTCTTCTGGAAAAAATCCATCAACTTTAATCTAAAACTAGAAAAATCCACTCCATCATTAGCCATTTTTTCTAATTTTTCCAAAATTAACTTTATCTCCCTATTCTTTAAATCTCTATCAAAATCTTCTTCATCATAACTACCGCTTTTATTTGAATAAAAATTAAAAACATCCTCTGTCTTTAATTTTTTACCCAATTGTAGGTATAATTCATTAAAATTTCTCTGTAAATTTCTAAAACTACCATCACTTTTTTCCACAATAAAATCAATAGCTTCTTTAGCAATTTCAATTCCTTCTCCTTCAATAATCTTTTTTAAAGAATGAACCAAACTATCTTTTCCTCCTTTTCTAAAATCAACTCTAACTAATCTCGATAAAACAGTATCAGGAATTTTCTCAGGATCAGTGGTGCACAAAACAAAAATAGTATGTTGTGGTGGTTCTTCTATTAATTTCAACAGCGCGTTAAAAGCATCCTTAGTCATCATATGGACTTCGTCAATAATGAATACTTTTTTAGTTAATTTACTAGGCAAAAGATAAGCTTTATCTTTTAAGCTTCTAACATCTTCAATTCCTCTATTTGACGCTGCATCCATCTCGATAATATCCATTGCTCCCCCTTTTATTATTTCTTTACAATTATCACATTTTCCACAAGGTTCCCCGTCTTTTGAATTTGTACAGTTTACTGCTCTGGCCAAAATTCTGGCTGCAGATGTTTTTCCCGACCCTTTAGGTCCAGAGAATAAAAATGATTGAGGAACATCTTTAGCCGACAAATATTTTCTCAAACTTTCAGCCACATCAGTCAAATCCAAATCAGAAAATTTAATTGGTCTATATTTTAAGTGAAAAACTGACATCAAACGATTAAACCAAAATCAAGCAACTTTTACAATAATCGGAACTGTATCAACCCTCAACCTTTAAGCAAATTTTCAACACCGTGAACCAACCAAGCATACAAAACCGTTTCTAAATCTGATTTTTGAAATTCTACTTCATATTTTAATTTTTGCGTACAAATTACAATATCCCCTAGTCTAATTTTTCCATCAGCATCTTTTTCTGTCGACATTGGAAAACCCAAAACTTGTGGATAATAATTTTTTTGACGATAATTAATATTTAAATCTCTTGCTTTTTTTCGTCCCACAAAATAAATACTCAATTCCACATTTTCATCATAACCTTTTTCTTTCAAAGCTTTTTTAGCCAATTTTTCCACCAAAAAATCATCTAATCTCCAATTTTTGTTATGATTTATCAAAATTAAATTATCCATTTATCTTTTCTTTTACAATTCTTGAAATCACACTTCCATCAACTGCTCCACCTGTTTTAATCATCACTTCTTTCATAATCATTCCGAAATTATTTCCTTTTTCTATTATCACTTGGTCCACAATTTCAGCCATTTTTTCTTCACTTATTTCAGCTGGTAAATATTCTTTTACTAATTCTATTTCATAATCCAGCTGATCAACTAAATCTTGACGAGAAGCTTTTAAAAACATTTCTTTAGACTCCTCTTTGTTTTTTAATTCCTTCCTAACAACATTCAATTCCTCAGCTTCGGTCATACCGCCGGGTGGCAGTTGTAATTCCTTTTTATCAATTAATGAAATTAAGAAACGCAACACATCCACCCGTTTATTATCACGGTTTTTCAACGAATTAAAACTATCAATTTTTAATTTATCTCGCATCATGTCTTCTAGAACTTTTTGCTTTTCGGCGACATTTGTCTCGCCAAACGAGTATTTTTTTTAGAGCGTATCTTTTTTCAGAAGGTTTTACATAAGAAGTTCTTTTTCTAACCTCCTCAGCAATATCCTCTTCCATACAAAGTCTCCTAAATTTACCGATGACATCATCTTTTGACTCACCTTTATTTTTCTTTACTATAATTGGCATTAATAACTAGCACCTCCTTTTTTTTAAGTTTCTTATTTTATCACACCTTACTCCTTACTATCAGCTTTTGTTGGGGTTAATTTACCTTTTAAACAAGTCAAATAATCAATACTATTTACCGATCCATCTTTATTATAATCAGTAGTATGATCACAGCCTGTAGTTGCCGACATGCTTGATGATGAAGAAGTCGTTGGTAAAGTTACTGTTGAATCTAAAGTTGGAACTGCTGTTGGTGCCACAGTTGGTGTCACTGACGCTACTTTATTTTTAAAAGTAAACATCATTCCTCCATTATCATAAGTATTTCCCCCCGCTTCAATTTTATAGTAATAAGTTGCCACACTAGGTGATATCGATAATGAAACGTTATGATCAATCGCCTCAATTTCTTCTATTGCCATCAAAGGTGTACTGGCAGCATTTGTTCCATATAATACTGAAGATGCTACCGCCTTATCTGTAGTCCAAGAAACTGTTGCTGATTTACCATCAGCAGCCACTATTACTGAAGGAGTATCTTGAGGTTCATAATCAGCTGTTGCTCCACTCATAAAAGTTTTAGCCATTTTTACAGCTAAAACAGACAACACTATTCCCAAAATTAAAATAGCAAAAATAATAATAGTTTTTAAATTAATTTTTCCTTTCATAAGAATTTTAAAAATAAAGCCGAAGCTAAACTAATAGCTCCAAAAACAATTAAACCAACAGTCGAACCAATTGACCCTGTTTGAGGTAATTCAGTTGTCGTGGTAGTACTAGTTGGTGTTGAAGTAACTGAGGTATCAATCGAAGTTGTACTAGTTGGGGTTGGGGTTGGAGTTGGAGTTGAAGTTGAAGTAGCAATCGTTGAACCATCAGTAATAACATAAGATCCATTTATATTATCAGCACAAACAATTGCATCACTTAGTGTTGATGTTTTTACAATGTTAGAATCAATAGTTGAACCACTAGCACAAGTAAACTTCACCACTGCTGTTCCAGTTGCCTTGGCAGTAAAATTTAAAACTACCAAATCACCATTAACCGCCGTATCAGTTAAAGCATCATTAGCATAACAACTAAAACTAAATTTCCCTCCAGCCGCTGTAGTTATCGAGCAACCACCACCACCATTAGTAGAATCAAAAACCATCGAAGTTGCCTTAACTATTGATGTTAATTCTAATTTATCTGAATCATATGTTCCGACTCCATCAACACCACCCACAATTTCTGTTCCTGAATTAACTTTAGCAGTTACACTAAAAGTACTACCATTGGTATAAGTCCCCGTCGATGGGTCTAAGCTCAAATTAGGAGCAGCTAAAACAACTTTAACTCCCCCTGTTAAAAACAAAACAGCTATCAATAAAATATTTAAAAACAAAGCCAATTTTTTCATTCCTTATTTGGTTGCATTAATCTCTAATTTATTACTAGAAAATTTCAAAGATTTACTAGTAGTAGTTTCTACAATCATAGTAACAAATTTTTCATCTGCATTACCACTAGTTATTTCAAAACTAATATTACCCTCTTTTTTAGGAGTCACTTTAAAAGTCAAAACCTGATTAACTTGATCCTTAATCAAATTATAACCAGCTGTATCATCAACTAAAATTATATTTTTAATAATTCCATTTTCACTGTCAATTTTACTTAAAGTTGCTTTTGGAAATTCACTTCCACTTACAATTTTACTGACCGTTACTAGTTCAGGGTCATATTTTACATAAGTCTCAACTCCATCAACAAATATATCTTTATCAGTACTAACTAAATTTAGCTTAACTTCATAAGTTTTTCCAATTGTCATCTCAGTCGTATCAGTTGCAAAAGCCAAATCTGCCACTGGTGTTTCCACTACTTCAGAACTTTTAGCCGAATCTGTGGCTATATTTTCACCAACAACTTGACTTTCTTTTTCTAAATTAGATACCAACATCACGCTTTCAAAAATAACTATCACTGCAATAATTGGTATTAATATTTGTACTAATTTATTTTCCTTCATTGTTTCTTTTAAATTTTTAACCATTATTGATCCTCCTGATTAGACATTGCATATTTGACCAATTTTAAATCAAAATTATTAACTACTCCATCTCCATTTAAATCCCCTTCTTTACCACAAACTGGATCAGACCCAGTGTCAATATGACTTTTAATAATTCCAAAATCTATCGAATTAATTCTTCCATCAGCGACACCAGTTGATCGATCAACCATATCTCCAGCCAAAATCGAATAACCACTAAAATCATAAATCGATCCATCTAATTTCAAGCTACAAATATCACCCGCTTTACTAGTTTGTCCATTAGTACAATATTTCATCTGAGAATGGTCATAACCCTTAACTCTAAAATTATTAGTAGAACCATAAGTTCCATCAAAAATTAAATTAGAAACTAAATATACTTGTTCACCAGCAGCATTAGTTTCACCTTCAACTTTAGTTGCAGTCACGTCACTTTTAATAACTTGATTAGAAGCATCTTTATTAAGAGTAACTATTATGTTTTTCATATAAGTAGACTCACACAAAGCCCCAGGCATTAATCCGTTAAACGCAATTTTGAAACTAATTTTAGAAGTCGTCGCAGTAGTTGTTGGAGTAGCAGTTGGAGTTTTAGTTGGAGTTTTAGTTGGGGTTTTAGTTGGTGTAGCAGTTGGTAAAACATAAGTGCAAGATTGACTTGTCACTGGAGTCCCTTGACAACCACTAGGACTTGAATTGTAAGTTCTTGTTTGAACTCCAGAAGAAGAACATTTTCCCCAGTCAGAATAAGTATAAGTACAAGTAGTTACCGTATCAGGCACAAAACATTGATAATAATTGGAACTACTCGATCTACAAGTGCCATCATTAGCATAAATAGTCCCTGGTTTTCCACCGTAAGATACATTAGTATCAGTTTGTTTTGTTGTTCCATAATTATAGGTAGTACAAACACAAGTACCACTACAAGTATCACTTTCAGATCTATCTTTAGGACAATTATCGGAATCTGTACTTGTATTAACTTTTTTACATAAATCCAAAGTTTCATAACAAGTATTACGAACATTATTTGTACAAATAGTTTGACTAGCGTAACTATCTCCAGTCTGAACACACGCAGATCCATTGTAAAAATAATACTTTTTTGGTTCTATTGAGTTTGCTGAATTACACAAAGCTTGAGTTGTATAACAAGTATTACGAACATTATTTGTACAAATAGTTTGACTAGTGTAACTATCTCCAGTCTGAACACACGCAGATCCATTGTAAAAATAATACTTTCTTGGTAAAACACATTCTTGTGTTTCATAACAAGTACCATACGCTCTAGCACAATTATAATCAGCACCATTTTCCCCTATCACTAAACCAGTACTGCGACATTCAGAACCACTCTTGTAGTAATAGTAAATTATTTCTGTTGCCTTACTTCTATTCTCTTGACTCTTTTTAACTAAATTTGTCGTTATTGGCAAAGCAATTGCTAAAACCAACATAATTACCATTATTGCAATTTGAGAAAATCCTCTTTGTTTATTCATTATTTAATTAAAATTTCTATATATATTAAAAGTAAAACATTTCTAAAAAAAATGTCAATCAGTCACTTATTAAATAAACTTAAAATTAACTGTATTTATTTCAAAAAATTCTCCGAATATCCCCTACTGTAATTAACAAAATCAATCCTAACAAAAATATCATTCCTAAATTATTTACAATAATTTCTACTTTTTGATTTACTTTTTTTCTAAAAATCATTTCGTATAATACAAAAACAATTCTTCCTCCATCTAGTGCCGGAAAAGGCAATACGTTTACCACTGCTAAATTTACTGACACAATTCCAAAAAAATGAATTACTGCCAACAATCCTTGACTAGTTCTAATCGAATTAGTCGCTTCATACATTCCAATTGGGCCACTCACATCTTTCGGAATATTACCTTTAAATAAACCACCAACCATACTTCCCACTCCACCAATAATAATCTTTCCCCAATAATAAGCTTCTTTAAAACCAGATCCAATTCCTTCATAAAAACGATACCATGGCACTTTCACCATCTCTGTATTTGAAATTGCAATCCCAATGCTTCCCTCTCCTTCCGGCGGATTTTCCCTTACTTCCACATTTAAATGTACGGGCGAGGCATGACTCACACCTCCAATTTCCAAATTTACTATTTGTCCTTTATACTTTCCCACTTCTTCCGTTAGCCCACTTGCTTTTTTAATTTCCGTATCATTCACTTTTAAAATAACATCATTCTCTTTAAGACCAGCAATTTCTGCCGGTGAATCTTTAGACACCCCAATAATCGTCACGCGATCTACTTCTTTTGGCACTCCTAAAATTGAATAAACCACACTAAAAATAACCACTGCTAAAACTAAATTCATTAAAACCCCACCTAAAACTATCAATAATTTTTGCCATGGATTTTTATTATTAAAAGCGTCTTTTCCTTTTCCTTCTCCATCCTCACCATACAATCTACAAAATCCACCAATCGGCAACCAATTTATACTATATATAGTATCTCCAAATTTCTTTCCAAAAATTCTTGGTGGCAAACCCAACCCAAATTCCTCAACTTTTACTCCAGTTCTTCTTGCTGCAAAAAAATGACCAAACTCATGAACTAAAACCAACACTGACAATGCCACAATAAAAATTAAAAGATTCATAATTCCATTTTAGCATCTAAAACCCACCCTACCCTCCCTTGAAAAGGGAGGGCTCAAAACAAAGCCTCCCCTTTTTCAAGGGGAGGTGGATTTCGATGTAATCGAAAGACGAAAGGGTTTTAAATTATCCTCTTATTTCCAACTCTTTTTTCTTTGCTATTTCTTCTAATTTTCCAATATAAAGATCAGTCATTTTTTGTAATTCAGTTTCATCTTTCTTAAATTCATCTTCAGAAATAGATTTGTCCTGTTTAGTTTTTTGCAAATCTGATCTAAAATCACCTCGAGCATCACGAATCATTACTCTTGCTCCTTCTAATTTTCTCCCCAAAAGTTTTATATAATCCTCTCTCTGTTCCATTGTTAACATTGGCAAATTCATTCTAATTATAGTTCCATCAACTGCCGGCATCATTCCAATATTTGCCGCTTCAATTCCATTACTTATTTCTCTAATTAAAGTTTGATCCCATGGTTCGAAAGTTAAACTTCGAACATCTGGCACTCCAATTGATCCTAATTCAATCAATTTCATCTTCTGTGCTCCATAAACAGTTACTACTACATTTTCAACCAAACCCGGAGTTGCTCTTCCAGTTCGAATTGAAGAAATATCATTTAAAAACAAAGCTGTAATTTTTTCCATTCGGATTTTTACGTCAGTGAAATTTATCATATGACTAATTATAACAATAAAAAAGCTCCCCTTCATCAAGGGGAGCTAGTAAATACATAGTAAACCTGAGAGATTTAGATTTCAAATCTTTGAAATCTGTTCACTTTCATATTTTCCCCAAATTTAGCAATCAAAGCTTTCAACATATCATCAAAAGTTTTACTTGAGTCTTTAATGAATTCTTGTTTCATTAAAATTTCTACATTTTCTGGATCCATAGCTGCTATTTGTAAACAAAGATCTTTAGTAAAACCAACAAAATCTTCATGTTTAGCTACAAAGTCAGTTTCACATAAAACTTCAACCATAACTCCAATTTTACCAGTAGAATGGGTATATGTTGCCACTCTACCTTGATGAGTTTCTCTTTCAGCTTTACTTTCAGCTTTTTTAAAACCTTTTTCTTTTAAAATTTGTTTAGCTTTAGTTTCATCTCCATTTACTTCTTCCAAAGCTGCTTTAATTTCCATAATTCCCAAGCCAGTTTCAGCTCTAATTTTTTTAACTAATTCAATTATTTTATTATTATCCATAATTTTATATTTAAATTATTTAACTCCTGCAGCTTTAATTGCTTTTCCAATTTCTTCTACAATTAAAGTCACACTTTTTAAACTATCATCATTAGCTGGAATCGCAAAAGCAACTTTAAAAGGATTAGTATCACTATCAGTAATTCCAATAGTCTTGACATTTCTAAGTTTTGCTTCTTTAATTGCTGTTTTTTCAAAACCAGAATCAACTACAAATAAAATATCAAAAAATTTATCAACCCCAACTAAACCACCAACTATTCTTTCAAGTCTAGCAATTTCTTTATTCATTTGTGACAATTCTTTTTTAGTAGCATCAACAAATTTTCCTTTTTCTAAACCTTCTTTAAGATCAGTTAAAGCTTTGATATTCTTTTTAATTTGATCCCAATTAGTGATAGTTCCACCTAACCATCTATCAGTAACATAAGGAACACCAGCTTCTACAGCCACTCTTCGGACTACTTCTCTAGCTTGTCGTTTAGTTCCAACTAAAACAATTTGTTTACCATTTCTTTTAGCATTGTAAATAAAATTGCAAGCTTTTTCTAAAGAATCCAGTGTCTTAACTAAATCAAAAACTTGAATTCCGTCTTTTTGTATATAAATATTTTCCAATGCTTTTGGATTAGTTTTAGAAATTTTATGTCCTAAATGACTCCCCGCAGCTAATAAATCTTTTAATCCAACAGTTAAAGTATATTTCTTATCTTCCTTGGCTACTTCCTTTTTTTCTATTTCAATTCCATTAGCTTTATTTACTAGTGCTTTTGCCGCAGCTTCTTTTTCCAAAGCCACTTTTTCATTCATCTTTTTGATGTTTTCCGAAGTAATATTGCTCTGAATTTTAGTTTTAACAACTAAAGCTTTTTTAACCAAAGATTTTCCGCTTCGGTTGACGGTTTTTGTTTTTACTGTCATTTTGTTTTTCCTTATTTTTGATTTTTAACACAGGGAATAAATTAACCCAGGATAAATAAATGTTAAAAATTTAAAAATTATTAACTTGGAAATTATATCACAAATACAAGCTAACTTGTTTGTAAAAAAAATAAACAAAGCCAGAAAAAATATAAGAGAAAACCCCAAAGGGGAAAAGAGAAACACTTAAGTGTTTCTCTTTTTAGAATAAAAATGAAAAATGTTTGGTAAAAAATAGCGGACAGCTAGTGGAATAATCCATAGCATCATAACTGAGTTAAAAATAAAATTTTTATAAAAGAAAAAAATCGCTCCGAAAATTAACAATAATTCCACAGAATAGACTCCCAGTCTAATTTTTTCTATTGAATTATCTGTGTCGAAAGCCAAAATAGCCCACTGAATCACGGCTACAAAAGTCAAGATTAACCATAACATTAAGACACCATTGTTAATGTTTATAATTGCCATACAAGCGGCCGCTACAAACAACATTGCTTTAAAACTGTCTAGAATCCACGACATTAATCTAGTTTTCACTTTCTTTTTCCTCCGTTTTTTTTATTTTTATATAAAACTTCTTCCGAAGCATTTTTTTCTGACTTTGTTTTTTAAAGAACGTTTCCTAAGACACAATGCTAATATTGTGATTAGTGCCCAAATTGTATCACTTTTATACTACTTTATATTATCTGTAATATATCATTAGATTTTTATTATCTCTCCATCATTTTAGTTAAAATATTGCTAAAATAATCTTATGTCTGATACGGCTAGCCTTTCTATCTTCGAAGTTCGCTTGCCTCAAAACAATGAATACACTTTTGAGTCCATGTCTGCCTTGTTGTCAAATTTTACTCAAGTTTCAAATCTTTCTTTTATTGAAAAATTAGTTAACAAGAAAAAAACCATTGTTTCTTTAGAAATTGTTCTTAAAGATGGTCAAATTCATTTTTATGTTGCCGCTCTTTCCGACAACAGTGAATTTCTTCGATCTCAAATTTTAGCCCAATATTCCACTGCTATTCTTAAAGATACTAAAGATTATTTACTTAATCTTGACCCCCAATTACCCATCAGTTTTACCCAACTTGGTTTTGGTCGACCATCTGAATACCCTATTAAAACTGCCAAAGATTTCAAAGACACTGACCCACTTACTTCCGTTTTAGCTCCCCTCTCTCGATCTAATAATCTTAAAGATTTATTCATTTTTCAAATTCTTCTAACTGGAGCTCCTAAAAATTGGCAAGGAAATATTATTAACACCATTCAAAACGGAATTTTAGTCGATAAAGAAAGAAATATTCACACCGCTCACCCCGACAAAGCTATTTTTGAACAAAAAATTCAATTTCCAGGTTTATATAGTCAAATTAATATTATCAGTAATAATCCTGGTTTGGTTTCTACTGTTTCATCCTCTTTCGGTGCCTATACCAATCCTCGTGGTAATTTTATTAAAAGTTTTTTTCCTAAACTTTTCACTAGAAAAAAATTAATGAAATCCATTTCTACGCGTAAATTTAATTCCAAATTAAAAAACCAAATATTTAATACTGAAGAATTAGCTGCTATTTGGCATTTTCCAAATCAAAACACCAAACTTCCCAACATTGCCTGGGGCAAAAAACTTTATTCCGATCCACCCGAAAACCTTCCGATTTCTGACTGTTTAACTCCAGAACAAAAAAATGAAATTACTTTTTTTGCTAAAACCGAATTCAGAAATAAAGATTGTATTTTTGGAATTAAAGAAGGCGAAGATCGCCGTCGTCACACCTACATTATTGGTAAATCCGGTACAGGTAAAACTACTTTAATTGCCAACATGGCCATTGATGATATTCGCAAAGGTCGCGGTGTCGCTGTTATCGATCCTCACGGTGATTTGTGCAACACCATTCTCGATTACATTCCGTCCAATCGTATCAATGATTGTTGTTATTTTAATCCAGCCGATCCAGAATATGCCTATCCTCTCAATGTTCTTGAATGTCAAAACGAATCTCAAAAAGAATTAATCGCTTCTGGAGTTCTTTCTATTTTTAAAAAGCTTTACGGTAATATTTCATGGGGACCTCGTCTTGAACACATTTTACGAAATGCCGTTTTAACTCTTGTTAACACACCTGGTTCTGACATGACTCATATTGTCGAAATTCTCACCAATAAAAATTATCGAAATCAAGTTGTTTCCAAATTAACCAACCCAACTCTCATTAATTTTTGGCACAACGAATTTGATCGCATGGATCCAAAATTTCAAAATGAAGCTGTTTCTCCAATTTTAAATAAAGTCGGTCAATTCATTTCTTCCACTAAAATCAGAAATACTGTTGCTCATTCTCAATCAAAAGTTCGAATTCAAGATATCATGGATCGAAAGAAAATTTTAATTGCCGATTTGTCTTCAGGTAAACTCGGTGAAGATAATTCTGCACTCCTCGGTGCCATGTTAATTACTCAAATCCAATTATCGGCCATGAACCGCGTTTTTCAAGCCAGTGAAGATCGGGCTGATTTTTATTTATATGTTGATGAGTTTCAAAATTTTGCCACTGAATCTTTTATTAAAATCCTTTCCGAAGCTCGTAAATTTAAATTAAATTTAATTATTGCTAATCAATACATGTCTCAATTAGATCGTACTATTCAAGATGCTATTTTAGGCAACGTTGGTTCAATTATGTCTTTTGTTGTTGGTAACCAAGATGCTTTTATTCTGTCCAAAGAGTTTGGACTTCAGTTCCCTCCAGAAGATTTAATCAAAATTGGTAAATATCAAATTGTTTGTAAACTTTCTATCGATTCTGAAACCACCCAACCCTTTTATGCCAATACTCTCCCTCCACTATCCTGTAAAAATCAACAACGAGACAAACTTATTGCTACTTCTCAACAACGATGGGGCAAAAAAATAATCTAAAAAAATTCCTACTTTATTTATTTCGGTGGCAACTCAGCACACCTATTCTTTGGTTAGTTATTAGAAATTTAGGTACTGATTTAACTGCCACCATTATTGCCAATCTCATTGGCGGTTCCATTTTTTTTTGGGTCGATAAAATAATTTTTAAATCCAATTACACTGAAATCTGGTATTTAAAAAACGGTAATTGTGATAAATGTCACCAAACTGGTGAACTCTATCGTCTCGTCAGAGCTAAAAATTATGATCGAACCAATGCTCAACCAAAATTTTTCTGTGCCAAATGTTCTCAAGAAAAACTCAAAGAGTTAAATATAAAAAATGTAAAAATATTTTCAAGTAAAACTATCTATCAACAACTTTCTAAATAAACCTTGACAATCATAATTTTTCTCTTATAATACAAATTATTATGTCTAAAGAAATAGGAATTGAAGTTGATATTTCCAACACTAATCCTGAATATTGGGAAAATATCTTAGCCAATATAGGTATGCCTTCAAAACTACCCCATACTGGCACTAGTTTAGAACAACTACAAGAAACAGAACACAATATAAAAGAAGGATTAGATAATGCTGTTGTTACTGAAAACATTTTTTCAAGCTCAATTCCATTGAATAAATCGGGTTTAGCTCCCTGTCAACGAGCCAAAATGGAAGGTGAACGCAACTATTCTACATCGACCGAATTCAAGTTTAATATTAAATAATTACGGTTTTTTCCATCCCGCCCATTTGCAATTCGGATAGTTTGAACATCCATAAAATTTTCTTCCAGTTTTAGTTTTACGAACCACTCCCTCCGCCCCACACTCTGGACATTTAAATCCAGCTGCCTCTTGATAAGGTCTAGTATACTTACAATTAGGAAATTTATTACATGAAATAAATTTACCAAATCTTCCCAATCTAATAACCAATTCCCCTTCTTTACATTCTGGACATTTCTCTCCAGTTTTTTCAGTTTCCACTTTAATTCTCTCGCTTTTACTTTCCGCTAAATTTAATTCCTTTTCGAATTTTTTCCAAAAATCTTTCATCATTTTTTTCCAATCTTCTTTACCTAAAGAAACTTTATCTAAATCTTCTTCCATTTCAGCCGTAAATGGTAGTGACAAAATATCTTCAAAATTCTTTACCAAAAACTCATTAGTTGCTTGTCCTAAAACTGTTGGTCTAAATTTTCCTTCTTCTCGTTCAACATATTGCCTTAATAAAATTGTTGAAATAATTGGAGCATAAGTTGATGGTCTTCCTATTCCTTGTTTTTCTAAAGAAGAAACTAAACTAGCATCACTATATCGAGGCATTGGATTAGTTTCCGATTCCATTGACCAAGATTTCTTACCCTCAATTTTTTCACCTTCTTTTAATTCAGGCAATAATTGATCTTCATGTTTATCACCAGTAATTTTTAAAAATCCATCGAACAACATTCTTACTCCTTTAGATTCAAAAATACCATTGCTATTGGTAAATAATATTGTAGTATTTTTCATTTTTGATGCTGCAGCTTGTGTTGCCACCGCCCTTTTCCAAATCATTTCATACAGTTTACTCTCTCGAATATCACCATCATCAATAGTCGGTATTAATACATTTGTTGGTCTAATTGCCTCATGTGCCTCTTGAGCATTTTTAGCTGTATTTTTATAAAATCTAACTTTTTCCACCACATATTCTTTTCCATATTCTTTTTCAATATATTTTCTAAATTCACCAATTGCCTTCTCAGATAAATAAACTGAATCTGTTCGATGATAAGTAATCAAACCTTTTTCATAAAGTTTTTGAGCCACACTCATAGTTTGTTTTCCTGACCATCCCATTTTTCGAGAAGCTGCTTGTTGTAGTTTTGAAGTTGTAAAAGCTGGTAATGGTAATCTCGAGCTTTCTTTTTCTAAAACTTTTGTAATTAAAAATTCATTTTCTAATTTTTTAATATATCCATCAGCATCAGATTGTGTCTTAAAACACGAAGAAGTATAAGAATATTCTCCATCAAACAATTTTATTCTATCCGTTTTATAAATATTTTTTTCGTCAACTTTAATTAATTCCGCACTAAATTTTTGACTACTTTTTTTTAATTCACTATAAATTGAAAAATATTTTTCTTTTTTAAAAGCCGCTATTTCCTTCTCTCTTTCACAAATTAATCTAACTGCCACTGATTGCACTCTCCCCGCTGATAATCCTCTTCTAACTTTTTTCCATAAAAGTGGTGACAAACTATAACCCACCACCCGATCCAAAACTCTTCGACCTTGTTGAGCATTAACCAAATCCATGTCAATTTTGCGCGAATTTTTCATGGCTTCTTCCACTGCCTCTTTGGTAATTTCATGAAAAGTAATTCGTGAAATTATTTTTTCATTAACAGGCTTTTTACTATTTAAAAGAGCCCATTTTACATGCCAAGAAATCGCCTCACCTTCACGATCAGGATCAGAAGCTAACAAAATTTGATCAACACCCTTAGTTGCTTTAATTAATTCGTCCACAACCCTCTTTTTTTTACTATCAATTACATATTCCACTTCAAAATTATTCAAATCCACTGCCATTTTATTAGACGGCAAATCACGAATATGACCAACTGTAGCCAAAACAGTATAATCACTTCCTAAATATTTTCCAATGGTTCTCGCTTTTGTTGGTGACTCCACTATTAATAGTTTTTTCATTTTATCTTTCATTGTCATCTATAGTAACATCCATGTCAACCACAAAAAATAATTTTATTTTATTCAGCTTCGGCTTTATTCGTTGTATATCTCGGCACCAACGTATTTGGTTCATCAAACCATTCTTTTAAAATATCTCCCACAATTGGGGCTGCCACATCTGACCCTTCTCCTCCTCTTTCAACCAAAACAGTAATTGAAATTTGTGGATTATCTGCTGGGGCAAATGCTGTCAACCATGCTTGAGTATCTTTACTTCCATCTCCAACTTCAGCAGTTCCCGTTTTACAAGCAATTTCAGTTTTAAAATTAAAAAGCGGCCAAGCAGTTCCTCCAGATTTACATGCCTCTTTCATCCCTTCAACTATCGTTGCTACATTTTCTTTTTTAATTCCCAAATCTTCACATTCCACTTTACTATCTTTTAAAATCGACATTTTACATTTCTTACCTCCATTAGCAATAATATTTGTCATTTGATTCACTTGCAGTGGTGTAATACTTAATCCACCTTGTCCAATTGATAAATGATAAGTATCACCCAAATACCAATTTTCTCCCAAAGTTTGTTTTTTCCATTCTTCATCTGGCACAATTCCATCCAACTCACCCGACAATTCCACTCCTGTTTTACTTCCATAACCATATTTTTCTGACCAATCATCAATTCTATTTAATCCCAACATTCCACCTAAATTATAAAAAAAGATATCATTCGATCTTTTAATTGCTTTTGTAATATTCACCATTCCATCTGAAACTCCACTCCAAGTCCGATAAGAATAATCACCTACTTTTAAAGTTCCCGTATCTTCAATTTCCGTATCTTTATTAATCACCCCACTTTCCAATCCAGCTGTTGCCATCACTATTTTAAATACTGATCCTGGACTATATCTACCCGAAATTGCCCGATTCATCAATGGTAAATTTTCATTATCATTTAAATATCCGTTAATTTTATCTGAATCAGAATCAGAAAAAGCATTAGCATCAAAAGATGGGCTCGATACCATCGTAATTATTTTTCCAGTTTTTGGTTCACTTATTATTACCACCGCCTTTTTCCCATCCAACATTTTATAAATTTTATCTTGCCAATAAGCATCAATTGATAAATACAAACCAGGCGATACCAATGGTTCTTGCCTTCCCAATTCTCGAATATATTTACCCAAAGCATCTACTTCGACTAATCTTTTACCTGTTGTTCCTCTTATTTGACAATCCAGATATGATTCAAGCCCACCTCTTCCAATTACATCATCTTTATTTAATTTAGTTTCACATTCATATTCATTCTGATCACGTTCATTAATTTTACCAACATATCCAGTAATTAAAGACATTGATTCTCCATAAGGATACAATCTTTTTAATTCATAAGCTAAATCTTCATTTTCAAATTTATAACCTTGAAAATCTCCTAACCCTTCGTAAATCTTGTTAGTTCCATCCATTTTAAAATATTGATAAACACTTTTAGCCACCACTCTTCCTTTCCTATCTAAAATCGTTGCTCTAGCTGCTGGAATTTTTTTTTCCACCATCTTATTAGCTATTGCCAAATCTTTATAATAACTACCCTTAACTACATCCAATTTTAAAATTGCCACTAAAAGAATCCCCAAACTTAAAATCAATCCAAATTTTAAAATCCAATATTTCCATGACCCATCATCTATTTGATTCATTCTTTTAATCCTGATACTAATTTAACTTGCTTTAATAAATTTCTATTTTGAATCAATTCTCCACAACCTTTAATCACCATCATCCCTGGTTCTTCTAAAATTTTAGTAAAAATCTTAGTTTCATCTTCAATCATTTTAGCTAAACCCTTTATTTTCCCTCCATTCCCAACTAATATAATTCCTCTTTTTAAAATATCTTCCATTAATTCAGGCGGCGTTTCATCTAAAACAGTTGAAACTAATTTAACTATTTTAGTTAATTCCATAGTCATTGCTTCTTTTATCTCAGACTCTGTTAATTTAACTGTTTTTGGCAAACCTGATTCTAAATCTCGTCCTCTAACTAAAGCTGTTTTTTTATCATCATCACTTCTTAAAAAATTACCAATTTCAATTTTAATTCTTTCAGCACTATTTTTACCAATTAAAATTCCATATTTCATTTTTATATAATTTACAATACTATTATCTAAATCATCTCCAGCCGTTTTAATTCCTCGACCAACCACCACACCTCCCATTGAAATCACGCTTACTTCCGTTTTTCCTCCTCCCACATCAACTATCAATAATCCAGAACAACTATCCACTGGTAAACCAATCCCCATTGCTGCCAATACCACTTCTTCCAATAAAATTACTTCTCTGGCTCCAGAATTTAAAAAAATTGATTTTACGGCTCTTTTTTGAACCTGATTAATTGAACTCGGAACTCCCACAATAACTCGCGGTTTAAAAATTTTTGGATATTTCGACGGTATTTCATAAACCAATTTTAAATAATAAGAAATTAAACTTTCCAAAGCTTCAAAATCTGAAATTATTCCATTTTTAATCGGATTTACCACTTCAATCTGTTTTGGTTCTCGATTTAACATTTCTTTAGCCTTAAATCCAAAAGCAATTGGGCCACTTTTTTTTACCCTTGGTGCCGACAAACCTGTCCATCTTTTTCTCTTTTGTCTAGCAATCATTGTTGGTTCATCCACAATCACCCCCCTGTCTTTTAAATAAATCAAAGTATTACTACTTCCCAAGTCCACTCCAATCTCCCAACTAAGAAGTGACAGAATTTTTTTAAATTTATTATTTAATAATACAAACTTACTCACTCTAAAATTATAACAAGTTAAGACTCTTAAGTTACAATAGAATCTATGAAGTCTTTGACTAAACCAATCCGTTTTTTATTTTTAGTTCTAGTTTTTATTACCCCTCTCATTTTTACTCAATCAAATTCTGAGCTTTTTGAACTACCAAAGATGTATTTTGTCTATCTTTTAACTATTTTAATCACTACCTTTCATTTAATTAATGTTTTTCAAAAAAAAGCTCCATTTCACCATAAAACTTTTTTAGACATACCTCTTCTACTCTTTTTAATTTCTCAAATTATCTCTACTTATTATTCCATTGATCCCCATACTTCATTTTTTGGTTATTATTCACGACTCAACGGTGGCCTTTTATCTCTTATCTGTTATTCCCTACTTTATTGGATTTTACCCATCTATATTAATTTCGATTTTAAAAATAAAATTATCAATTTTTCCTTACTTTCAGCATTTTTAGTTTCAATTTATGCCATCGCTCAACATTTTGGTATTGATAAAAATCTTTGGATACAAGATGTTCAATCACGAGTTTTTTCCACTCTTGGTCAACCAAATTGGCTCGCTGCTTATCTATGTATTTTAATTCCTTTTTCTGTCTATAAATTTTTAAAATCAAAAGAAATCAAAAATAAAATTTATTTTTTAATTATCACTCTTAGTTTTTATTTAAGTATTCTCTTCACTAAATCAAAATCAGGAATAATTGCCTGTCTAATTTCTCTTACTATTTATTTTATTATTTATTTTTTCCAAAACTTAAAAATCAAAAAAAACATTATTCCTCTCTCTGCTATTTTTTTAACAATCATAATATTAACTTTCACTATTAATAATCCTCTCAAGGACTATATTTTCCTTCCTAAAACTGAAGCCATTGCTTCTACTACCACTGAAACCAATAAAATAAACATTACTTCCAGTGGTGACATTCGTAAAATTGTTTGGAAAGGTGCTTTTGATCTTTGGAAAAAATTTCCCATTTTTGGTACCGGTGTTGAAACTTTTGCTTATTCTTATTATTGGACACGTCCTGTCGAACATAATCTCACCTCTGAGTGGGATTATCTTTACAATAAAGCTCACAATGAATATATTAATTACCTTGCCACCACCGGCACTATCGGTTTTCTCACCTATTGTGCTGTAATTATTTTTATTTTAATTAATTGTCTTAAAAAAATAAAAACAGAACCTTTAAGTTTAGTTATTCTTGCCAGTTTTTCTAGTATTTTAATTACTAATTTAGCCGGTTTTTCCGTCGTCATCACTTCACTTTTTTTCTTTCTCCTTCCTGCTCTAACTATTTCAGAATCAGAAATTAAAATCTCCCCTATCAAGGGGAGATTTAGAGAGATTTTAATAATAATTTTAATTATTTTAAATTTATTCTTTATCAAAAAAATAGTTTCTTTCTATCTAGCCGACATTGCTTACAACCAATCCGATAATTACAACTCTAAAAACGATTATCAAAATGCCCTTTCTTTTGCTCAAACCAGTCATCAATTAAATCCTAGTGAACCACTTTATACTGATAAATTAGCGACTATTTATTCAGAGTTAGCTTTAAGTACTGACAATCAAGAATATGTCGATCAAGCCATTAATTATTCAGATTTAACTGTCAAAACATCCCCTGCCAACATTAATTTTTGGAAACAACGGGCTCAAACTTATCTTTATCTTTCTGGTGTCAATAGCAAATATTTTTCTACTGCTATCACTGCCTTAACCAATGCCAATAATCTCGCCCCAACCGATCCAAAAATTCTCTATTCTATCGGCCAATTCTTAGAAACTACCAGTCTTTCTGATCAAGCCATTCCTTATTATCAAAAAGCTATCGAATTAAAAACTAATTATGATTACGCCTATTTTGCACTCGGCAAAATTTATTTATCAGAAAAAAAATACGATCTCGCTAAAGAAAATTTACAAAAAACCATTGATTATTCTTATCCCACCAACACCGAAGCTGAAAAATTATTGAAAAATCTTTAAGTTTTGATCTTCCATTTTTCCATTTACATCTTTAAAAAACTTTCCCTTATCTTCTTTAACATGATCAATAAACACAATCCCATCCAAATGATCCGATTCATGCTGCCACACAATTGCTTCAAAACCACTCAAACTTTTTTGTTTTCTTATTAATTCATTTTTTATTAATTCATCCCACGACACATCAATTTTCAGAAATCTCTTAACTGTTCCAAAATAACTTGGAAAAGATAAGCATCCCTCCAAAAAATCTTCTTCCTTTTTATTATCACCGACAATTTTAGGGAAAACCTTTTTTCCATAACTTTTTTCGATCTTTGGGTTAATATAAACAAAAACTTCCTTACCTCCAAATTCTTTACTACCAAAAAATCTTTTATTTACTCCAATTTGAGTCGCTGCCAAACCTGCTCCATTTTCTTCATTTTTTAACATTTTTTTTAAATCATTCAACTCTCTCAACACTTTTTTATCGATAATTTCAACTCTTTCTGTTTTTTGCCTCAATATTTTTGCTGGATAAATAACAATTTTTCTCATAGCCTATTTTACCATTTCTATTTTTTCCAATTGTAAGGGCGAGGAATGCCTCGCCCTTACAACAAAAAAAGGCTCCCTTTTTCAAGGGGAGCTGTCGAGCAAAGCGAGACTGAAGGGTTTGTTCTTTGGTAAAATACATCATGACCAATCTCATTTTTTTCGGTTCCTCTGAATATTCTCTAATTATTCTCAAAAAAATTCTCGAAATTAAAGATTTCAATTTAATAGCTGTTGTTACCAAACCAGACAAAGCTGTTGGTCGCAGTCAAGAAATAACTGCCAATCCTGTAGCTGATTTTACTCGTCAACACAAAATTAAACTCTATCAAGTCGAAGAATTTACCCCCGATTTCAAATTAAAAATTAAAAATTTAAAATTAGATCTCGGTTTATGTGTTGCCTTTGGTCCTCCTTATTTTGATCAAGAAATGATAGACATTCCTCAATTTAAAATCATCAACATTCACCCTTCCCTTTTACCAAAATATCGTGGTGCCACTCCTGGTCCTTGGCAAATTATTAATAAAGAAACTAAATCAGCTGTCACTTTTTTCCAAATTGATATTCTTCCTGATCACGGCCCTATTGTTTCTCAAATCCCTTTCGAAATTAGTTCTGACGAAACTGCTAATAGCTTTTATCAAAAGGCTTTTAATTTAGCCGCTGACAAATTAGAATCTGTCATTAAAAAATATCTTTCCAATCCTAATAATCTTATTATTCAAGATCACACTCAAAAAACTTATTTTCCTAAATTTACCAAAGAATCAGCCAAAATTGATTGGAGTTGGGATTCTGACAAAATAAACCGATTTATTCGTGCTCTTCAACCTTGGCCAATTGCCTGGACTTACATCATCAACAAACAAGGTCAAGTATTAAAAATGAAGATGTTTTCCCTAACTTTAGTCCAAATAGAAGGTAAAAAAGTCACCAATTGGTCTGAAATTAATAAATACTACACCATTAAAAAATCCTAACTTTAGGCTTTATCTCTATAGAGATTGTTATTTTTTCCGAAATTAAGGCAAAAATAAAAATCATTTTTCTCGAAAGCTTAGGCATTTTATAATTTATTTTTTACTAATTATTTAAGAAATATTAATTTTTATCAAACTATATTTACCCAAAAAACAGGCTAAATATCTCATTTTTTTTGTTAGAAATATCCCAAAATTAATTTACAAAAAATCAAATTTACCCTTAAGATCGGATTTTATTTTTTTGACATTTTTTTTAAATCCTCTTTAATTAATTAAAGGAGGAAAAAACTATGCCAATCAAAAAAAAAGCTGTCAAAAAACCAGCCAAAAAAGTAGTTAAGAAAGTTGCCAAAAAAACTACTAAAAAAGTCGCTAAGAAAAAAATGGCCAAAAAAGCCAAAAAATAAGAATTTGAAATTTCAAACTTAAAACGGTGCTTATTTATTAAGTGCCGTTTTTTGTTCTTCAGCTTCTTTTTTAAGCCTCTTTAAACACTTGGTACAAAAATTACCACTAATTTTATCTTCACCCACTGTCAAAGTAACTTTTTGAATATTAGCCATAAAAGTTCTAGGTGTTCGATTTTGGGCGTGAGATCGGTTCTGACCAATCTTAGTTCCCTTTTTACATAAACTGCATGTTCTCATAGTAAGGTATAATATCAAATCATAAGATTTTTTGAAACATGGTAAATATATTTTCTTTAATTATCTTAGCTTTGTCTCTTGTTGTCGCTATTACTATCCATGAGTTTTCACATGCTCTTGCTGCCGACAAATTAGGTGACCCCACCCCCAGATATCAAGGCCGCTTAAGTTTAAATCCTCTTAAACACCTTGACCCAATCGGAACTTTAATGTTGATATTCTTTCATTTTGGTTGGGGCAAACCAGTTGTTATTGATCCTTATAATTTTAAAAATCCAAAACGAGATGAAATTTTAGTTTCACTTGCTGGCCCAGGTAGTAATTTGATTTTAGCCACCATTCTCTCATTAATTGCTCGTTTTTTTGTCTTAAACGATCTAACTATTATTGTCCTTTCCAATTTAATTCAAATTAATGTAATTTTAGCTGTTTTTAACCTCATTCCCATTCCCCCACTCGATGGTTCAAAAATCCTTTTCAATCTTTTACCAAATGACATTTCAATCCAATGGCAAGAAGCTTTTCAGCGTTATGGCTTTGTCCTATTAATAATCCTTCTTTTCCTACCTATAAACGGCAGTAATTTTATTAGTATTATTATGACTCCAGCTCTTCAAATTATTTTTAACCTTTTATCTTTTGGTTCAAGTCATTAACCATTTCTTCAATTTCTTTTTTATCTAATCCGTGAACTTGAGCTCCTTCTTCTAACGTTTCCATCGAAGCCGCCATACAACCAACACAATGAAATCCATATTCATCAACCAAAACTGTCGCTAATTCTGGATTTTGTTCCACTAAATCTAAAATTAAAATATCTTTAGTAATCTTCATTTTATTTTCCATGGTGAAATTATATCAAAAATGTTAAAATTAGTTGTCCTACCAAAAGCAGAACTTTAAGAAGGTGTTTTTTCTAACTATCCATCTGAAAAAGGAAAACATATTTTTAAGATTTGCGTCTTAAAAGAGTTTTCCGCTATTTTTTAGCTTGGAAAAGCCAATATTGAAGTAAAACTTTTGGTGGGTCTTTCTTATACTTATATGAAACCATATTTTTCTATAATTATTCCTTGTCTTAACGAAGAACATTTTCTTCCAAATTTATTAAAAAATTTAAATTCTCAAACTTTTAAAGATTTTGAAGTTATTGTAGTTGATGGTAATTCAGAAGACAAAACTGTTAAAGTTGCCACTGAATTCCCTGCCAAATATCCATTCCATCTCCATTCCACCACCACCCGCAATGTTTCTTTTCAAAGAAATCTTGGTGCCCAAAAAGCAATTGGTAATATTCTAATTTTCTTTGATGCTGATACTCAAATTCCCAAAAATTATCTTAAAAGAATCAACCAGACCTTCGAAAAAAGACATCCTCATTTTTTAACTACCTATATCAAAGCCGATTCATACAAACCGTCAGAAAAAATGTTTGCTTCTTTTAGTAATTTATTCCTAAAAATTGGTGAAATATTTAAACTTCCTTTTTCTTATGGCGCCATGCAAGCTGTTAAAAAAGGAGCCTTTTTCGATGTTGGTGGTTATGATGTTACTATTAAATTTGGAGAAGACAGTGAATTACTTCAAAAAATTTACAAATATAATTACAAAGTAGTCGTACTTGCCACACCTCGTTATATTTTCTCTCTTCGTCGTCTTCGAGCCGAAGGCACTCTAAAACCACTTATTCAATATCTACAATTAAATTTTCATATTCTTCTAAAAGGTTTCAAAGTACCATCAAAAATTATCTACCAAATGGGAGGAACTAATTATGACATCAAAAAAGTCGAGAATGTTAAATATTCACAAATGTTTCAACCAATTTTTACCAAATTAAAAAAGACCATTAAAAAACAAAATCACGACGCTCAAGAGATTATCGATAGAATATTTTCTTCAGATTAAATCTTTCTTTATTCTCTTTAAAATTACTCTTAAACTTTTTTCATTATTCCCAGCCTCTTTTTTAATTGTTTCTTTAAATTTATTTTCAAAATATTTTGGATCATCTAAATACTGAGATAAAAATTTAGACAAACTTCGATTTTTTTCTCTAATCCAACCTAATTTTTTTTCTTTAATTAAATCAATATTCCCGTCTTCTTGTCCCCCAATATGGGTAATCGCTACAAATGGTTTCCGACACGCCACACTGTCAAATAAAAAATTAGGACCAGCTTTACCAAAAACAACATCACAAGCACTTAAAACTTCAGCCATATTATCAATCCAACCAAAATTTTTGATAATCACAGTATTATCATCTTTTCTAACCTTTTTATAAAAATTAATATATCTTTCAACCAATTTATAAGTATTTTTGTCTGTCCCTGTATTTATAATAAACCCAACTTTTTTCTTTAAAAAAATTAAAGTTGGTAACAATTTCGTCAAAGAACTTGTTCCTAAACTACCTCCACCTACAAAAATAACTGGTCTATCATCATCAAAACCAATTTTTTTTCTAGCTTTTTGCTTATCATATTTTTTATACATTTCTGGTCGTACCCACCACCCTGTCTTTAAAATTTTATCTTCTTCAATGCTATATTTTATTGCCAATTTTTCAGCCAAATCATCATAAACTATATGCAAATCACACCCTTCATTAAAAGAAATTGGGCTAGATGTCCAAGGGTCAGCCACTACTGTCCATAACTTAAATTTTTTATGATCTCTCGCACGCCACTTAACTAAAGTATGCGTATGAAAAAAATAAGCTGAAATAATCAAATCCGGGTCAATTATTTCTATTTCTTTTTTTAATTTAGGTAAATTCAAAATTGAAATTTCTCTGAACAACTCTCTTGCAATTTTATTTTCAAAAAATTTATGAGAAATTATATTAGATGCTGGAAAATATCGATAAATAAAAGTATAAAAATCACCACCCACACTTGGTCGCTGTGATACTTCTCTATAAATCACTTCGTAATCTTCTTCTTTTTCCTGCTCCTTCAAAAAACTAAAAATTGCCTTAGCTATCGACCTATGTCCCCAAGGCATTCGATCAGTTAATACTAAAATCTTTTTCTTTTTCTTTTCCATCTCAATATTTTACCTCAAATCATTTTCTTTTATCTCTTCCTTTACCTTTATTCAAACTTTTATAATTTGAAGTCAAACTATGGCAGTTAGAATATATTCCTTAATATTCTTTTTAAATTAAAATTCCTTTTGACATTTATTCGAACAAAATTTGTGATAATTATTTCTTGATGAATTATGGTCAATTCCACAATTCATACATTTTATTACAATGTAACTTTTCACACAATACATTATATAGGTGTTATATGTAATATTTCCAAGATGTTTTGATATAATTCCATTATTAATTTGCCCTCCTAGCTCAATGGCAGAGCAGTGGTTTTGTAAACCTCAGACGTAAGTCCGATTCTTACGGAGGGCTCATTTTTATAAATATTTTTGATAAAATATCGCTATGCCCGGATAGCTCAGTTGGTAGAGCATCCCCTTGGTAAGGGGAAGGTCATGAATTCGAGTTTCATTCCGGGCTCAAAAAAATTAAATTAAAAAATATCTTTTTAAATTTTATTTTAATAAATTTTAATTTTATAAAATATTAGGAGGGGTGCTCCGAATGGTAAGGAACTTGTTTTGAAAACAAGCGTCAGCAATGACATGTAGGTTCGACTCCTATCCCCTCCGCACAAAAACATCTTATATATTGACATATTTCCAATATACAGCTAAAATCAGGACTTAATTTGTAAAAACAAATTATTTCTACTTTAACAATCGATCATTCAAATTCAAAAGAAAGAAGGTTTTATTTTTGACAAGAAAAATTTATGTTGTAATCGCTGCTCGTAACGAAGAAAAATGCATTGCCGACACTCTTAATAGTATTCATCAGCAAAGTTATCCTGTTGATAAAATTTTTGTCATTGCCAACAACTGCACTGACAACACTGCTGATGTTGCCGCCAAAAATGGAGCTACTGTCTTGAATATGCTCAATAATCAACATATGAAAGCCGGTGCTCTCAATTTTGCTCTGGAAAAAATTATTCCCGATCTTCAAGACACTGATTGTGTTCTAGTCATGGATGCTGATACTAAATTATCAAATAATTTAGTAGAAGAATGTCTTAAAAATTTCAAAAAAAATCCCAGAGCCGGAGCTGTTGGCAGTATTTTCATTGGTAGACCAACTACAACGCTTCTAGGACAATTACAACTAATGGAATTTTGGCGATATAGACGACAAATTCACCGCAACGGTGATATGGCTTTTGTTTTGTCTGGAACTGCATCATTATTCTTAGTTAGAACACTTAAAGAAGTTAAAAATGCTCGAAATAACGGTCTTTTACCTCTTAGCAAAGGAAGTTATTACGATGTTAGCAGTTTAACAGAAGACAATGAAATTACTTTGTCAATCAAGAAACTCGATTTTGACTGTCCTGTTGCAAATGTTTTTTCCGAAACTGACGTTATGGATGAATTTAAAAAACTCAAAAATCAGCGAGTTCGTTGGTATCAAGGCGCTTTAGTTAATCTTAAAAATTTTGGTACATCTTTACCTTGGCATATGCGTTGGATTTATTGGAAACAGCAAATTGGCCTATTAGTTTCATTAATAATGTTCTCTTTAATTTGTCTCGTATTAATAATGACTCAAATTTTCTTTGGTGGAATTATTATCACTTGGATATGGTTAATACCATTAGTAGTTCTTGTTCTCGAAAGAACATCCACTGTTTGGGAACTTGGTTGGAAGTCACGATTCATCGCAATTACTATCATTCCTGAGCAAATCTACAGCATTTTATTGTTGTTGATTTATGGTATTGCCCTAAAGAATTTTTTAATTAACAAAAAAGGTCAATGGGGAAATACTTAATGTTTAAAGAATTAAATTAAAAAAGAAAGAAGGTGAAAATGTGTATACTCCTAAAACTGGTGCAACAATGTTTTTTATTGGAACAATAGGTATTTCTATCATCAATGGACTTATTGTTATTTTTATCATTTCTGGGATTATGTTAACCATTCTTAGTTTAGCAAAAAACAGAATTGCCTTAGAACCGGCTCGTCATTCTGATGGAACACACTGGTTAGCAATAACTAAAAATGGCATTCCAATCAAATGGATCTCTAAAAAAAGAAATAAATAACCAAATGAGTCGGATAACTCCAATCATATTTAATTGGAGTTATCCGACTACAGCCCACTTAATGAATGATCGATTGTTTTTTTTATTATATAGAAAATAATTACCAAAAATTTTCATATCTCATCATCTTCTTAATCTGATACTTTAATTTACTGTGCTAAAATACTATCCTTAAATAACCAACATAAAATTATGAAAACTAATTTCATTCAAAATTTCATTCAAAAAACTAAAAAATGGTATTCTAATCTTCCTGATAAAAAAAAGTATTTTGAGTTAATGACCGCCATGCTTTCTGTTCCTATGATTTTAACTGTCATTATAGTTAACCTTAATAGTATTAATAGAAATAAACAAACGACCACCACAGCCGCTGTCACCACCGCTCCTGTCCAAATCATTGTCGAGAGTCCTGCCACTGGTTCTGGTAATATAAATCCGCCATCAAATGATAAACAACCAAAAACTACAATTACTCCTACTCCAACACTAAACCTCACCCCCACTAGTACCACCTGTAAACAAGGTGTTGGTACTGTTGAAATTTCTTCACCTCAAGAAGATGAGGTTATTACCTCTGATAATGTTTGCATTAGTATTTCTACCGATAGTGATTATTGTGGTGTTAGTTGGGCTTACAAATTGGACGATGGCGATTGGTCAAATTTTACCAACCAAGATATTTGTCTTTATAATCTTTCTGTTGGTGAAAAAAGCCTTCAAGTCAAAATTAAAAGCGATGTTGTTGATAAAACAGTCACTCTTGCCAGAAATTTTATCTATAAAACCACAACTACTCCAACCCCAACAAACACTTCAACTGTTACCCCGACACCATAATTTGATATCATCAATTAGTGACCAAAAATCAAAGTAAAATATACTTTATTATTTTTATAATTCTATTTACAGGACTTTTCTCTGTTATTTTTGGTCTGTTTTTTGTAAATCCTAAAGATAATTTAGCAACCAATAATTCCTCTGAAAATATCCCTTCTACTATTTCTATTTCCCCTACCATCCAAATTAGTTGGTCTGAAGCCATCAACTTAATTCAAAATTGTCAAATTAGATCAGTTTTCCAAAAACATAATAAAACCATCACTCTAACAAATAAAAATAATCAAGTTTTTGAAGCCACCGAACCAAAACTTGACGATGTTTTTTATCAAACCAATCATCTTCGCTCAGATTGTAACGACATTATCACCACTATCACCGAATGAATAATTTTTTCAGTTTTATTTAAGGAAATGGTAAAATAATGTAGATAATGATTTACCTGCTGTTTAAAGTTATAAGTTAAATAGGAGATCTAAATGAATATTCAGATCAAAGGTGTTAACTTAATTATTTCCCTAAAGATACGTAAGATGATCAACGACAAATTTGTCGTCAAACTCGATCAACTCATTCCTCAGTTCAACAATGAGCTTAAAACTGCTCTGCTTCATATTGAAAAAGACAAAAAATATAAAGACTACACTGTCCAATTTGATATGACCCTTCCTGGACAAAAAAATGCTTTTCATGCCGAAACTAAACACCATGAACTAGAATCAGCCATGGTCGATCTACGTGAGGCGATAGAACGACAAATTAAAAAATATAAACATGCTGATTAATTTATTGCTTATAATCAATTTTTAGTTTAAAATACCACTCATGTCTGCAAAATCTAAAAAAACACCCAGAATTTTAATCGCCCTTATTTGTTCAAAATGCGGCGCTCAAAATTATTTAACTGAAAAAAATAAAACCAACACTCCTGATAAATTAAAATTTACCAAATATTGTCGTTGGTGCAAAGCTAAAACTGAACACAAAGAATCAACCAAACTTAAATAAAATAAAATATTTTTTTATAAGGGCGGACCGTTGTGTCCGCCTTTTTTTTGTATATGAATCAAAAAATCCAATCTGCTCTCGAAAATATCTATATTTCCCCTCTCGAATTGTGTAATCTCAATTGTCGTGCCTGCTACACCACTAAAACTAAAAATATTTTATCCAATGATCAAATTTTAGATTTTATTAATAAATATAATAGCCATCTACAATCGATGAACTACGATCTAAAATCTATTTTATTCTGCGGTGGTGAAGTCTTTACTTTACCAAATTTTCCAAATTTAATTAATACTTTGACCCAGAAAGATATCTTTATCACCATTATTACTAATGGAACTATCGATCGTTTAAACGAGATTAAAGATCCCAAAAACTGTCAACTTTTAGTTTCTCTTGATGGACCAAAAGAAATTCATGATAAAAATCGTGGCCCAGGTAATTTTGATAAATCTGTTAAATTTATTCAACAAGCCCAAAAACTAGGTTTTCCGGTTGAGATTATGTTTTTAATTACCAAAGATTCTTATCTCTACAAAGATTCTTTTGATATTTTTGGACTTCCCAAAACTTATTTAACTGACCGTCAATTATCTTTAACTAATTCTCAAACTTTAGATATTAAAAAAAACTATTCGACTTATCCCAACAAAAATTTTGGCTGTTTTCAACTCTCACTTCAATCCACTGGTAACATTACTGGTTGTTGTGAATCTTCCTTACGATTAGGAACAATCAATGATAATCCTTCAATTTATGTCGCCAATTTTATAAAATCTTTATCCTCTTGTTCCAATTGTCAAAAATGTAATGGTTGTTGTGATCCTGATTTTCTTTGTGGTTACAAAACCGAATTAAATACTAAATTCTGTCAAGGTGTTATAGAATTATTTAAATAAAAGATAAACATATGAATTTTCAAACCCAATTTATTAAAGAATGGACTGTTCAAGCCTTACGAAATTATTTTATCGACAATAATTTTCATGAAGTTGAAACCCCAACTTTAATGCCCACTATCCCTATCGAGCCAAATCTTTATGCTTTAAAAACTCATTGGTCTGAAAAAAATCTTGATTTTTATTTACCCACTTCACCTGAATCATCACTAAAAAAATTAATTTCGCAAGGCATTGGAAATTGTTTTGCCATCAGTAAAGTTTTTCGCGATTTAGAAGATATTGGGCCTACTCATAACCTCGAATTTTCCATGTTGGAATGGTACGAAATGGGTAAAAATTATCACGATATTGCCCAAACCACTCAAAAATTAGTTTTAGAAATTTACCACAGCATCCTACAAAACCAAAATAAAAGTATTACCAATCTACTCACCTATCAAAATCAAATTATCAATCTTTCATCTCCTTGGTATTTTTTCAATTTAAAAGAACTTTTTCAAAAATTCGCGGCCATTGATTTGTCTAAAAATTTAACCGCCAACGAAATTATTACCACCGCTAAATTAAAAGGTTACAATATTGATAATGTCACCACGTGGGAACCACTCTACACTCAAATTTTTATCAATGAAATCGAATCCAAATTACCCAAAGACAAACCAGTAATTATCTTTGATTATCCAACTCAAATGTCTCCTCTTTGTCTCCCTTGTCCTAACGACCCTGGTTTTAGTCAACGTTTTGAATTCTATATTGGCGGTATGGAAATTGGCAATGCTTATTCTGAATTAAATGATTCCAAAGTTTTAAAAACTAACTTTGATATTGAAACCAAATTTCGACAAGATAATAATTTACCAATTCATCCATATGATCAAGAATTTATTGATGCTTGTGGTCAACTTCCAACTTGTGCTGGAATTGGTTTAGGAATCGATCGTCTCGCCATGCTTTTTGCTGACACTGTTAACATTGAAGATGTTATCTATTTTCCCACTTCAAAATTTTTAGTATAATTACTTATATGAGTAAATCATCAAACAAACCTATGACTGATAATCGATCTACTATTGTCAAAGGCATCATCAAACCTCAAGTTTCTAATTTCCCTGGAACCAAATCTCCCACCAATTTCAAACCAACTGCTCGCATGGGTACCATCAATCGCGGCCGCCGTTAAGCTTCAATCTTTTTTTGTATTAATTTATCAATCCAATATAATTTTTGGACGCCATTTTCTAACCTAAAATAATGGAAAATATACGGCACCAATAAAATTAACAGTAAAAAATCTACTATCATTAAAACCATAAATTGATAGACTAAACTGAACATCATTGATACCACAAATAAAATTCCAAAAGTCAAAGTTACCATCAAATGAATTAATCTCTCGTGTTGTAAAAATTCTATCATCGCTCGATGATTAATTAAAACTAATTTCCAATCGTATTTTTTGTTAGACTTTAAAATTTCTTCAATTTCTTTCAAATAATGATTTAAAAAATCAACCATACTCTATTTAAGCATGTTTTTCATTTATTTTCTTCCAATCCCATTCTCTTTTCTTATTTATTTCCATTTTTTCTAAAATTGCCTTTTGAATATCAATTCCTAAAATTGCACTTAAATATAATACCCTTTGAATAATATCACCCATTTCCATCGACAAGCCATCTTTACCTTCATTTTTTTTATGACGATAAGCCTCAAAAGCTTCCGCCACTTCACCATGAATCAAAGCAAATTTTTCCGCAACATCTATTTCTTCTAAAGAAACACCAAAACCTTTTTATTTTGCCTGAATAATTATCAAATCACTTAATTCTTTTACGGTTAAATCCTTCATAATTTTTTATATTCCTGAATCTCATCATGTACATATTCTAATTTAATTCCCACTTTTTTAAGCATTTCTTCTGATTCTGCTCCAGCGTGATATTTTCTTTCACAAACCACTCTTACAATTCCACAATTAATTAAAAGCATCGCACAAACTCTACACGGAGTCATTCTTACATATACAGTTGCACCATCAATTGGTATTCCTCTCTTAGCCGCTTGGCAAATTGCATTTTGTTCTCCATGAACCGTTCTCACACAATGTTCCGAAATAGTTCCATCTTCATTCAACATCTTTTTAAACTGATGACCAACTTCATCACAATGAGGTAATCCTTTTGGAGAACCAGCATATCCTGTCGCTAAAATCTGGTTATCTTTTACGATTACACATCCAACTTTTCCTCTGTCACAAGTAGATCTTTTAGAAATTGCTTCTAAAACTTCCATAAAATATTCATCCCAACTTGGTCTTTTATTTAAGTTGTTCATATATTTCTTCAATTTGTTTATTTAAAAAATTAATATCTTTAGTATTTAAAATTGTAAAATCAGACATAGCGATTGTTCCCCCTTTGTTTAAATTTTCAATTTCCGAAAAATCTCTAGATTGAGCTTCTTCTCTTGTTAGAGGTCTATTTCGCACATTAACATCTCCATCCATTTTTCTATTTTCCAATCTTTCATATCTCATTTTTGGAGGTGCATAAATTGTAATTACAGCCAAATCATCACCAAAATGTTCTTTTAAAACTTTATATTCTTCAAAAGAATAAAGCCCATCCGCAATTACATTTCCAACTTTCATTAATTCATCAAATTTTGGCAAATTTAAAGTCGCATAAGCAGCCATTCCGTGAATTTTTCTTAAATCTTCTCTCACCATTCTTTCATTAGCTTCGTTTACTTCTAAATTTCTTCTCTTAACTTCATCCATAGTCAACTGACCAAAACGAACATATTGAAATCCATTATTAATGAAGAAATCCGAGACAACACTCTTCCCTGCTCCGCACAATCCTGTTATACAAACAATTTTACTCATTTCAACTAATTTACCATCAAATCAGCTTCAAAACAATCTATCATTTTGGCAGGTTTACCTTGCCGAAGCTTGAAAAGCGAAGTGCAGGTCCATGAGGATTCGAACCTCAAATGGAAGTTTTGGAGACTTCAGTGATAACCATTTCACTATGGACCTATGTGGACCCAAGGGGACTCGAACCCCTGACCTTCCCCATGCCATGGGGACGCGCTACCAACTACGCTATGGGCCCTGAAAGGTTCTCTATTTTACCAAAAATTTTTTTATGCTACCATTGCTTAATATGACTAATATTTCTAAGGCCGTCATTGCTGCCGCTGGCCGAGGCACTCGATTTCTTCCTGTTGTAAAATCTTACCCAAAAGAATTGGTTCCCATTCTTGCTAAACCAAACATTCAATATTTAATTGAAGAAGCTATTGGTGCTGGAATTACTGACATCGCTATTATCCATAGATTGGGTGAAAATTCAATTGAAAAATATTTCACTCCTGATCAAGATCTTGAAGATTATTTGATTAAAAATAATAAACTCGAATATCTAGACAGTTTAAAAACCATTTGGTCCAAAGTTAAATTAACTTTCATTGCTCAACCTGCTGATCTTCCTTATGGTAATGGTTCCCCTGTTCTCGCCGCCAAAGAATTTATTGGTTCTGATGATTTTGTTTATATGTTTGGTGATGATTTGACTGTCGAAGCTACCGCAGGTCAATTTTTATCCAAAATGATTGCCACCTTTAATCAATACCAACCAGCCTCAGTCATTGCCGTTAAAGATGTTGGTCGAGAAGAAATTTCTCGTTATGGTTCTGCTCAATATATGGATGATCCTCAATATCCTCATCGAATCTCTGCCATGCTTGAAAAACTTCCTGCTAATCAAGCCCCATCCACTTTTGGACAAGGTGGTCGTTTTGTTCTTTCTAATGAAATTGTTAATATTCTTCAAAATCAATCAACTGGCCTTGGAAATGAACTTTGGCTTGCCGATGCCAATAATAATATGGCTAAAAATGGAGTTGTTTTAACTCAAGCTTTTGAAGGTGACGAAGATTGGATGACCACTGGCGACCCCCTTCGTTGGCTTGAAGCCAACGTTGCCGTTGCTTTAACAAATCCCAAATTTAAAGACGATTTACTTCAATTTATTAAATTATTAAAATAAAACAAGTCGCCCTGTCAAGGGAGATGTCCCGAAGGGACAGAGGGTTTAATTATGATTAAAAAAGCTGTCATTGCTGCCGCTGGTCGAGGTACTAGATTTTTACCCGTAGTTAAGGCCTACCCAAAAGAATTAGTCCCAATTTTATCTAAACCAAATATTCAATATTTAATTGAAGAAGCTATTGGTGCTGGTATCACTGATATCGCTATTATTATCCGCACCGGTGAAACTAAAATCCAAAATTATTTTTCTCCGGATAAAATTTTAGAAGATTATTTAATTCAAAATAATAAATTAACCTATCTTGATAGTCTAAAAGCCATTTGGTCTAAAGCTAAATTAACTTTCATTCCACAACCATTAAATCTACCTTATGGAACCGGATCCCCTCTTCTAACCGCTAAAAATTTCGTCGGTTCTAACCCTTTTGTCTACATGTATGGTGACGATTTAACCATTGAACCAAGAGTCGGCCAATTTTTATCCAAAATGATTAGCACTTTCAATCAATATCAGGCCGCTGAAGTCATCGCCGTTAAAGATGTTGGAAAAGAAGAAATCTCTCGTTATGGAGCCGCTCAATACTTAAATGATTCAAAATATCCTCACCGAATCTCTGCCATGCTTGAAAAACTTCCTGCTGATCAAGCCCCATCTACTTTTGCCCAAGGTGGTCGTTTCATTGTTACTCCAAAAGTATTCTCCATTCTAGAACAACAAGGACTTTCCCGTGATGGTGAACTTTGGTTCTCTGATGCCAGTAATACTCTTGCTAAAACTGATATTGTTTTAACCGAAAGTTTCGATAAAAACGAAGATTGGTTAACCACCGGTGATCCTCTTCGTTGGCTCAAAGCCAATATAATTGCTGGTCTTCAAGATCCAAAACTAAAAGACGACTTAATCAAGTTTCTACAATCCATTTAAATAAAAACTTTCAATTCTTAAACATTTCTTTAATTAAACTACTTACACATCAGATAAGTATTTTTATATAATTACAAAACCCCTATAACTAATTTATTACTGACGTTTAAATTAAAATAAATCCTATTTTGTGCCTAATTTAAAATACATTTGCCTCTTGACAGAGTCCTATAATAATATTAAAATATAAATAGAATTAATCAAATAATTCGTACTTTTAAAAAAATAAATTGTTCAAAGGAGAGATTCAGAGTGTGGCTCCTCTAGAGTTTCGCACCCAGTTTCTCCTTTGGACAATTAATCTTAAATCTGAAGGAGAGATTCAGAGTGTGGCTCCTCTAGAGTTTCGCACCCAGTTTCTCCTTTGGATTTAAAATAAAAATAATCTCGCTTTGGCGGGATTTTTTTTGTTTTACAAATTCTTTTTAACCTAAATTTTATCCTATAACTTGACAAAATAAACTTATAATGGTACTATCCACTCATAATAATCATCTAGATTATTAATAAGCGTTAGGTGAAAAGCAGGCATTCGCGCTTACTCTCCCCTTTCGCAGTTCTTTAACAAGTAGTTGTTATTTGGTCTAAATTTATTCCTAAGTAAGTCCGATATGTGAAAACTATTTTTAGTTTTTAGATATCGGATTTACTGAAAAGTAAGTTTAGATTATTTCTGAGAGGGAAACATTGTGTATGCCCAACTCAAAAAGAAAAGGAGTCTTAGTCATGGAAAAAACCTATAGAGAATGTATTAACGAGAAATGTCCCTTCATTGTCAAACACAACGGTAACAAGTTCCGAACCCAAAGTGAGGAAATCCCTTACCATTGTCCGCACTGTCGGAGAACCATACCCCCGTTTTCATCGGAACCCAATTTAGAAAAACCCACTCAGCCTGGAAAGAAATCAATCAAAAAAAATATTGGAGGTATTATTATGGAAACGAAATCCTGGAATTGGAAAAGAATAGGCTTTATAGCTGCCGCTTTGGTAGCCATATTGCTATTCGTTTATTTCTTTAACTTTTTTAAGAATTCCTGGGAAGGAATTCTCTCTCTCTGCGGACTAGGCGCTATTATCATCGGAACTTCGATTTTGTTTCTCAATGAAACAAAAAAAGAGTTACCGGCAAATGCCCTTAAAACCGGCATTTGGCTCAATCGCGCAGGCGCAACCGCTCTGGCAATTGCTCTGATTTTCGGATTTTTTATCCCGAATTTCAGTCCTATCGATCCTGTCGATATCGAATCCGAACCCACCGCAATAGAATCGGAAACAGAAACCGAATCAGAACCCATAATCCTTATCCCGACAACCCCATCAATCTTTGCCATGATCGGTACTGAAGAGTTCGGAAATCAAGGCGAGTACCTTAAAACCGAGCTTGGAGAGAGGATGACCTTTACTAACCGTAAAGTCGTTGTCCCCGATAAGGCATGGAATGATCCACTTACCGAAACTGAACTCAAGAGTGTCGAGACTACATGGGTAACCATAAAAATCGATATCCCTGAGGGAATGGTCGGAACTGTTTTTGCCGGTGGCTTGGAACAAGGAACAAATCGCTATGAAAATGGCGTTTTGCTTACCCTTGATCCCGGATCCTATGAATTTAATCTCAGAAACGGCGAAGTCGTTCTTTGGTATCCGTCGCAAGATGAATACAAAACCAACGACATTGTCAGGATCATCGACCAAATAAAGAATGGAAATTTCGACATTAAGTCGGAACTGCAATTTTTCGGCGTAACTGCTGATTTATTGCCATCCATTCCGGATGACTTGGTTGTTGAACGCAATGTTCAAATTATCAACAACCTCGAACCCATCACCACCAAATAACAACTATCAGGGTTGATAAAGCTCTATTTTGAAATTAAACATTTATTTGTTTAACTCCTTCAAAATATCTTTATCAACCCCGCATCTACCGATTTTTCTCGGTACTGATGAGTCCCTAAAGGACGAAATGCCAATTATGAAAAATAATATTAAACCGCTAGTCTCAATCATTATGCCAGTTTACAACCCTGGTAAATATCTTATTGAGGCTATTGAAAGTATTCTAAATCAAACATTTTCCAATTTTGAATTAATCATCGTTGACGACGCCTCTATTGATAACTCTTGGAAAACTATCAAATCTTACGCCAAAAAAGATTCTCGAATTGTGGCTATTAAAAATAAAATTAATCTAGGTGTTAGTTTAACTTCCAATATTGGTATTTCTCAAGCTAAAGGTAAATTTTTAGCTCGTATGGATGCTGATGATATTTCTACTCTCGACCGTCTTGAAAAACAAGTCAATTTCTTAAAAAGAAATCCTCAAGTTGTTGTTGTTGGTGGTCAATGTACTATTGTTGATGAAAACGACCAAATTGTCGGTTTCAAAAAATTTCCTACTGAAAATAAGCAAATTCGCGATATGATTTTTTGGGCTGTTCCTATTCAACAAGGTTATATGATGATCAATAAATCTCTTTTACCTAAAAATTTTGTTTGGTATTCCCCTTCTAAATTTTCTGCTGAAGAGGTTGACCTTTATTTTAATCTTTTAAAATTTGGTCAATTCGCCAATTTATCCGATAATCTTTATTTCTACCGCCAAATTTCTACCAGTTTATCTCATCAGAATCCTAAAAAAACTTTTTTTATCACTCTTAAAAGTCGTTTTAACGCCATTAAAAATGGTTTTAAACCCAGTTTGTTTGCGATTTTAATTAATTTAGCTGAAATTACTGTTATTTCTATATTGCCAAATCAAGTCATTATGTCTCTTTGGTATTCTATTCGCGGTATTAAAAATCTAAAAAATAATTCTATTGGCATCCAAGCCTCAGTCAAAGTATAATCTAGATAGTGAAACTTTTTGCTTGGTTCAAAACCAATTTTTATTTTGTCATCCTTTTTTTAATTACTCTAATTTTATGTCTCCGAAATTTTACTTCAGGGACCTTTTTGGTTGGTTGGGACAATCTCGTGCCCGAATTAAACATTTGGCTGAATCTAAAACGATCCATTTTTGCCGTTTGGCAACAATATCAAGGTCTAGGTTTGGTTGGCGGCATGGCTCATTCCACTGATTTAATTCGCCAAATAATAATTTTACCTTTTACTTTAATTCTCCCCACTAATATTATTCGTTATCTTTGGCACTTTGCCATGATTTTTTTAGGTACTTTTGGTCTATTTTTTGGATTAAATAAAACTTTTAAGTTTAAACCATTCCCCAGTTTCGTCGCTAGTCTCTTTTATCTTCTTAATTTTGGCTCAGTTCAAAATTTTTGGGCACCACTTGAAACCTTTTCTTGTTTTTGGGGATTTTTCCCTTGGTTAATTTTCAGTCTTATCGATTATTTGAATACCCCCACTAAACCAAAAACCAAAAAACTACTTTTGTTTAATTTATTAGCCATTCCGAGTTTTTACGTTCAAACAGTTTTTATTGTCTATTGTTTTACTTTATTTATCATTTTTTTGCTTCACCCAAAATCATATTCCATTATCCTTAAAATTCTTCTCCTTAATTCCTTCTGGCTTTTACCTTTAATTTATTTTACCCTAACCAATTTGAGTAATTCGACTTTAGGTATTGGCAATTTTATGTCCAATGAAGACACTTTTATTAGAAATTTTCTCCATGGCAATATTCCCGATTTTCTTTTATTAAAAGGCTATTATTACGATTTCCCCAAAAATGATGGTTATTTTATGAATACCTGGGTAAATTATTTTAACTCTCCAATTATTCTCAGCCTGGGATATATTTTAGGGTCCACTTCTATTATTGGCTTAATTATTTTATTTTTTAGAAAGAAAAAAACACTGCTAGAAAAAAGCCTTATTTGTTTTTTCTTTCTTGTTTGTTTAGCTCTGCTTTCTCGTACCCCGCCATTTGAACAAATTAACCAACTCATCCGTCAAATACCAATTGTTAATCAAATTTTTCGTTCTCCTTGGACTAAGTTTATCACTCCAGCCATTTTTACTTTTTCAGTTTTAATGGCCGTTTTTTTAGAAAAACTTAGTTTTAAAATTCAAAAAATAGTTTGTCTTATCATCTCAGTTTTAATAGTTACGTTTTCCTTTCCTAGTTTTTTAGGGTTTTACATCTCTCCTAATATGCGACAAAAGATTCCTCAAAGTTATTTTGATTTATTTTCTTTTTTTAAAAAAGAAGATCCAAATGGTCGAATTGCCAATTTACCTCAAGGATCTTTTTGGGGGTGGACAAACTACCGTTGGGGAGTTGTTGGTTCTGGTTTTATTTGGTATGGGCTAGATCAACCAGTTCTCGATCGCGCTTTTGATGCTTGGAATCTTAAAAATGAACAATATTATTGGGAATTAACCTTTGCGATGCAAAAACAAGATTCTGCAGCCATTAATCAAATTTTTCAAAAATATTCAATTGAATATGTTGTTTTTGACAACAGTATTTATTTTCCAGACGATAAAATCTATGGCAAAGTTGCTATTAGCGTTAGAGAAATGTTGTCGACTATGTCTAATCTAGAAAAAATTGCTGAATTTGATGAACTTACCGTTTACAAAACCAATTATTTAACCCAAAATTATATAGTTAACAATCCAAAATCAATTAATAAATTTGATTTCTACTATTCAGATCCAGCTTTTAGTAAATATGGTCCATACATCAATAATGACAATCCCCAAATAAAATTTCCTTTTATTAATTTATTTACCAATCGTCTTCCCAGTTTTCAACCCTTCAAAGTCGAGAATAAAGAAAACACTATTACTATTACAACTAATTCTGGTCAATTAACTTCTTTTGACAAAAATGAAACTGTTAATTCTCAAATTAATATTTCCCAAAAAACTTTAGATTCTACCCTCACTGTTTATAATTTTCCTTTAGCTAATTTAGGCCAAGATTATTTAGTTGAAGTTAATTATCATCACAATTCCGGTCTTCCTTTTGAAATAACCGCTGTCTCTGAAAATACGCGACATAAATATTTCGATACTAAATTAGAAAAATCTTCTACTAACACTACCAGTTGGTTTATTATCCCCGCTCATAAAACTGATGATTTTGACACCGGAATAAATATTATTTTAAACGACCCTAAAATTAATTCCATCATCAGCTCTAATCAAATCAATTTTGTTAAATTTTATCCTTTTAATCTTAATGAACTAATTACTCAAGAGATTAGCAATAATCAACCAACTGACAATACTAATTATCTTTTTTATCCTCAAAGTTTTTCTTCTGGTTGGCTCGCTTTCTATTTTCAAAATAATCAAATTCATTTTCTAAAAGATCACGTTTTAGCCAATAATTGGGCAAATGCTTGGCAATTACCAGATAACTATAATCAATCAAATAAAATTTATTTCCTTTTTTGGCCTCAAATTTTTGAGTTTATTGGATTTGGTTTAACTACCTCCACTCTTATTTACTCATTTAAGAAATCAAAAAAATAAATATCTGTTACAATAAATTATGAACAATATTTTAAGCCAACCTCAATTTTACCTTCCTTTTTTAATTTGGAGCCTTGTTTGGAAAGGTTTTGCTCTTTGGAAATCAGCTGGCAAAAAACAACTTATTTGGTTTATTATTTTATTAATCATCAACACTTCTGGTCTTTTAGAAATTGCTTACATTTTCTTCCTTAATAAATGGGATCTCGATAACGGTAAAACTCTTAAATTTTTAGAAACAAAATTTAAAAAAGCTAAAAAATAATTTTCAAAATGAAACTTTAAAGGGCGGTTGTTATACCGCCCTTTTTTATAATCTCTCTTCTAGAAATTATAAATTCTTAATTATCCCGGCAATTTTATTACCTATTTCTTCAAATTCCTTTTCTTTCCAGCCTTTAGTTGTCATGGCTGGTGTCCCAATTCTAATCCCCGACGGCCTAAAAGGACTGCCTTTTTCATGCGGCACCGTGTTGGCGTTCACCACAATTCCATTTTCTTCTAATTTTATGGCTGCTTCTTTTCCTTTTTCTAAACCAACTTCCACCACCATTAAATGATTTTCAGTCCCAAAAACTTTAATTCCATTTTTTCTCAAAGTTTCTGCCAACACTTTAGCATTTTGTACTATTTGATTGGTGTATTCTTTAAATTCAAGAGTGTCTGCTTCTCCAAAAGCCACTGCCAAAGCTGCAATTTGATTTTCATGAGGACCACCTTGGAGTCCCGGAAAAACCGCTTTATCAATTCTCTTAGCTAAATCTGGATCTTTTTCTAACCCTTTTTTAGTTATTCCAATAAAAGCTCCGCGTGGACCGCGCAAACTTTTATGTGTCGTTGAGGTAATTACATGAACATAATCTACCGGACTTGGATGAACTCCACCTACAACTAATCCCACAATATGAGAAATATCAGCCACTAACCAAGCTCCCACACTGTCAGCAATTTCTCCAAATCTTTTAAAATCCAAAATATATGGATAAGCGGTTGTTCCTGCAAAAATTAATTTTGGTTTTTCTTCTAAAACTAATTTTTGTAATTTGTCATAATCAATTCGACCATCCTCCTCAACATCATATTGAACACTGTTAAAAAATTTTCCTGAAAAAGTTACCTTTGGATGACCATGAGTTAAATGACCACCTGCCGAAAGTTTTAACCCACAAATTTTTTCTCCTGGCTCCATTAATGCCATTTCTACTGCACTATTAGCTGGACTTCCAGAATATGGTTGAACATTTAAATGTTCAACTCCTAAAACTTTTTTTCCTCTTTCAATTGCTAAATTTTCAATTTCATCAATAATTTGATTCCCTTGATAATATCTTTTACCAGGATAACCTTCAGCATATTTATTGGTTAAACAGCTTCCCAAAGCATATCTAACTTCATCTGAAGCAAAATTTTCACTTGGAATTAAATCAACAAAATTTCGCTGTCTATCTTCTTCTTTTTTAATTAAATCTCTAATTTGTTTGTCTATCATAAAAAGTAATATCAAAATTAATAACTCAAAATCAACCATCAATCATTATCTATATCATAAATTTATTTTACAACAATTTATGTTGTTCTTCCCATTTAAAAAGCTCTCCTAACGATCTTTCAGAATGAATTCTTCGAATAATTTTACTTAACAAAGATGCTGTTGAAATTATTTTCATCTTTTTAATTCTTTTTTCTTTTGGAATTGGAATTGTATCCAAAAAAATTACTTCTGATGCAGCACAATTTTCCAAATTTTCTTTAGCATTCCCATTTAGCAACGCATGAGTAGCACAAATAATCACTTCTTTAGCTCCAAATTCTTTTACCACATTAGCTGCCTGACAAATTGAACCACCAGTATCCACCATGTCATCAATAATAATTGCTGTTTTTCCTTTAACATCACCAACCACATGAGCCACTTCACATTTATTATGTTCTTTTCTTACCTTATCAATAATTGCAATTGTTGTTCCCAATAAATCTGCTAATTTATTAGCTCTCTTCACTCCACCAATGTCAGGACTAACCACCACTACATCTTTAAATTTTTGCTTAATTAAATATTTTGCAATCATTGGATATCCCACTAAATGATCCACTGGAATATCATAAAATCCTTGAATCTGTTCTGCATGCAAATCGATTGTCACTAATCTATCTACTCCGGCTTTAGTAATTAAATTAGCCACTAATTTAGCTGTTATTGGTTCATGAGACTGTGTTCGTCTATCTTGTCTTGAATAACACATTTGGGGACAAATTAAATTAATTCTTCTAGCTGATGATCTCTTCAAAGCATCAACTAAAATTAATAATTCCATTAAACAATCATTTACTGGATTCGTCATTGTTTGGATTATAAAAATATCATCTCCCCTAACTTTAGCTCCAATTCTCACATAAATTTCTCCATTAGCAAATTTTTTAATTGTTGTTGGTGTTAGCGGAATTTCCAATTTTTTCGAAATTTTTTGAGCTAACTCCGGACAAGCTGTCCCAGCGATTATTTGAATTCCATTCATAAATATTTCTCCTTTTTTAAAATATCTATAACATCATTTAAAACTTTTTCTCGAGTTTGATTAGCATTTACTATTTTCCATCCATACCTCTTGGCCAAATCTAAATGAATTTGCCTACCTTTAGGCCATAATTCATTTGCACTTTCATGTTTATGGTCAGATTCTATTCCCGTTAAAAATCTTTCCCCGTCCAATAAAATCGACAAATCAACTTCTAATAACCCACTATTAATTTTTTCAATTTCCTCAGCCGTCGCTCCTCCAATCATTCCCCAAGCAATTCCAGTTCCTAAATAATCCTCCGCCACCACCCATTTACCATCATTAATCATTTTCTTTAATTCTGGTTCAAAATCTCTTCTATTATCACTGTAAATTTTTTGAACCGTTACTGAAGTTAAATTTTCTGGGTTCCCCTCCCTTAAATAACGATTAATTCTTGGACCATTTGGCTCTAAGTCGTAAACTGGATACTTTAAATAGACAACATCCCTTTTTTTTGATTTTAAAAACTCAATCAAACTCTTAACCACAGTAGTCTTACCCAAATTATTCATTCCGTAGACAACAACAAATTTCCCTTTATTTGTCATTTTTAATTCTTGTTTTTAACTCTGCACCTTTAATCGTTTTCCATAAACCACAACTCATATTTCCCTCCCAACAAATACCAGTCGAAACACAACTTGGACCAGCATTTTCAAAAAGAATAGGTGCCTTTTCTTTAACCACTCTCAACATTTCATTTGCTAAAGTTTGAATTTCCCACTGAGCCCTTCGACAACACCTTAAATTTAAGAAATGTAATAATGCTCTCGCATCCATAGTTACTACAATTTTAGTTTTTAAAGATTGTGACTGACAATATCTAGCGTCTTCAGCCTTTACTCCCAAATCAATCAATTCATTGTAAAGTTTTTGGGTATTTTCAAAATGTTTTTTAACTTTTTTCAATATTTTTTTATCACCATTTAAAATAGATGGCGGAATTACATATTGAGCGTTACCTCTTTTAACATATCTTCCCGATTGAACTGAATAAGAACAACCAATTCTATGTCTTACCAATTGAACTTCCGTTACTCGGCTAACTCCCTCAATTGCAAAAGTAAAAGATGCATGTTCCAGTGTTGAAGTATGACCTGAGGCCATCACTTGTCTAATTAATCTTTCTCGAGTTTCTTTATCAGTTTTTTCTTTTAATTCCCTAGCTCCAACTGGACTATAACATTGTTTAATTGCAGCCACAATATTTTGCTCTGGATCTTTTGTACAACTTAACAAACTTACCTTTAATTTGTCTTCTTTAGCCATGACACAGGTTAAACCAAGACCACTATTAAATCAATTAAAACAAACTAGATCAAAATTATTTGAATTCAAAAGTTACGGTTAATGTTTTACTAACTGTCGAAGTCCCTGTCTCTAAATCTGCACCACCACCAACTGAAGACAACAAAGATTTATAAACTGGAGAATAATTATTACTGCTTCCTTCCACCACATTAATAACTTTACCCAATTTTCTTCCACTCGAATTAGCGATCAATTCTGCTTTTTCTTTAGCATCAATAATTGCACTATCATATAAACTTTTTTCCGTATCAGTTGTATTTTCAACTGTAAAACTTGGTCCATAAATATTATTAGCTCCACTCTTATTTAACAAATCAGTCAAATTATTAGCTTTTGAAACATCTCTCAAAGTAATTTCGATTGTATTGTTCACCACCCAATAATTTTTTTTACTTTTATCTGTTTGTTGTTGTTCATAAACATTCACACTTTGAGTTTTAATATCATCATCAGCAATTCCAAAATTTTTAATTGAAGTAATTAATTCACTAATTTTAGTATTCATTTCATTAACCGCTGTTTCTTTATTTTCATTAATTACATTCACCCCAGCGTTAAAACTAGCCACTTCATTTTTTTGCTCCGTTTTAGATTCACCAATAACTACAATTGTCTCATCTTGAAATCTTATTTTACCCCAACTAATATTTCTCCAAGGCAAAACAAAAACTGCAATTATAACTAAAACTAAAATTACCATACTTCTATTCTCTTTATTTTTTTTAATACCAATCTTCATAAAATAATTCTACACTAAATTATTAGATAATTTTAAAAAATAAATATATAAAACAACATCATTTAATAAATCAAAATACATCAATTAACAGAATGGACATTTTTCACCTGTATACCAACAGCCACATTTTTTACATTCTTTAAAATCTTTTGGAATTTCTCCATAATGCACTTGTCCATCACTTGAAATATAATATCCAACTTTTTCTCCAAATTCTCCTATTGTCGTCGTTACTGAACAACCGAAACTTTGTTCATTTTTACTACCAATCATTATCCCGTGCATATATTTATCCAAATCAATTGATCTAAAATCAACTATTCCTTTACTTTTACTTATTTTCAAAGCTTTAAAACAAGCTGAATATAATCTAAAAATTAGTTCGCTATTATTAGTTAAACCACTTCCAAATTCTGTTTCAAATTTATTTAAATAATCTGAAACAACTTCTTCAATTTGCTTAAAATCAACTTGATTTATTACCTCTTTTAACCTAAATAAATCAAAAATATCTACCAACTTCATTTTAATGCCAATCGGTGATTTCAAAATTTCCATTTCATCTTTTACTTTTTCTTCACCAATCAATAAACTCCTAATTTCGTTCATTTCATTAAAATCATTTTTAATTACCATTCTATTCCAAACAATTTTATTATCCACCACTCTCCAAAAATCCACACAATTTTCTGGATAATCAAATTTTTCAGTTTTATTTTTTGGACTAAAATGAATAAAAGTTTTTTCTGGATATTTTTTTAAACCTTCTTCAATTTTTTTAATCGAATTAGTTTCTTCTTCCACTCCACCTCGACTAGTTAACTCTACCACTTCTAATCCTGACAATAAATCAACTATTTTTCCATTATTATTAAATTTATACTTCAATGTAAATTGGACCATTCCAAAATCTTCCGCTAATTGAGTTTTTATTTCTTGATCTAAATTTACTCGTCTCACATCACCAGGTAATCTTCTTAAAAAAACTTCTTCTTTTTCTGGCGAAAAGCCAATTTTTTCTTGTTTCATATTACTCTTGCTCGAAAGTTTTGGTTATCCGACTTTACGGTTGCGGCACAGCCTAGGAATTACACCTAGTTCCCTTTAATAATTATTTTTTAATTTGTTCCGATGCTCCTAAAAATAAATAATCAGAAAGCCTATTAAAATAAATTAGTATATTTTTATCAACTTTTTGTTCCTTTTTTAAACCAACAACTCTTCTCTCCACTCTTCGACAAATTGCTCTTGATAAATTTAAAACTGCCTCAGAAGTATTTTCACCAACCACCATAAAACCTCTCATTAATGGCATCTGATTCTCCATTTCTTTAATTCTTTTATCTAAAAATTTTATTTCTTCTTCACTTTTTCCCCATTCACTTTGAATTATTAAAACTCCACTAATATCAATCATATTTTTTTGTATTTTTTCAATTTCCTCTTGCCATTCTTTTTTTTTAATCAAACTTTTTGATAAACCCAAACACGATTGAAGTTCATCAATTGTACCCATAGTTTCCATTAAAATATTATCTTTCTCAACTTCTCTCCCAAAAAATCTACTTTTTCCATTATCACCTTCTCTTGTTGTTATTGACATATTTTTTAACTACATTTTGAATAACCACAAAATTCATTAGTACATTTAAAACAGCCTTCTTCAGCTCGTAGTGGACTGCCACAATCTGGACAAGACATCACTTTACTTTCCAAGTCTGCTTGCTTGGTTCTAATATCCCCTAAAGTATTTTCATCAATTGAACTTTTTTCGCAAGCAAACATATTTAATTGTTCACCTCTAGAAATTTCCAAAAGTGATTTTCCAACTGCATCAAACATACTCAAAACTGTTCCATTCCCTAATCCAATTTTCTGTCCACAAGAAATTCCCACCATCTCTTCCGCGATTTCATCCAAACTAGCTCCATATTTCAAAGATAAAGAAGCTAATCTTCCAGTCGCTTCAGCTGCTCCAGCCGTAAAACCCCCACTTTTACCTAATGTAATAAACACTTCTACAGGGCCATCTCCTGGCTCATAAAAAATTGAAGTATACACACTTCCCACATCACATTTCTTTTTAAGTCTAACTCCTCGAGCCATTATTGGAGTTTTCTTTTTTATTGGCATTTGATGCAAATTTTCACCTTCAACTTTTTCTTTTTTATCTTCTTTAACTTTTGACATTGGTTCAAATGATCTTGAACCACTTCTATAAATAGTAATTCCTTTAGTTCCCAAAGAATAAGATTTTAAATAAGCCTTTCTTACATCATCCACTGTCGCTTCTTCCGGTAAATTAATTGTTTTTGATACCGCATTGTCAGTATATTTTTGAAAAGCCGCTTGAATTCTAATATGCCATTCTGGATTAATTTCTAAAGCGGTAATGAAAGTTAATTTTAAATCTTCAGGAATCTCGTCTAAACCTTTTAAAGATCCACTATTTTTAACAATCTTTTCCATTAATTCTTCGGAATAAAGATCCCTCTTTTTTAACTCTTCAACCAAAATTGGATTAACTATAAATAAAACTTTTCCTTCTACTGTATTTTTTTGATAACCCAAAGAAAAAACTGGTTCAATCCCTGAACTAGTATCGGCCAACATGCTAATTGTTCCAGTTGGAGCAATTGTTGTTAATGCCATATTTCTCGGTTTATATTCAGTATTAGCAAAAACACTTACATTCCAAAGTGGAAAAGTTCCTCGAATTTTAGCTAATTCACAAGTAGCCTCTTTGGCTGATTCAGTCACAAATTTCATTATTTTTTCAGCCCAAGCAATTCCCTCATCTGAATCATATCTAATTCCTAATTTGAATAAGGCATCAGCAAAACCCATTACGCCAACTCCAATTCTTCGAGTATTACTTACCATTTCTCTAATCTTTTGAACCGGAAATTCATTGACTTCCACTACATTATCCAAAAAATGAACTCCAACTCTAATTGTTTCTTTTAGGTCTTCCCAATCTAAATCAGTTCTGTTTTGCAGAACAAATTTAGCCAAATTTACACTACCTAGATTACACGCATCATAAGGTAAAAGTGGTTGTTCACCACATGGATTTGTGGCTTCAATTCGACCAATACTTGGTACTGGATTTGAAGTTTTATCGTTCATTCTATCAATAAAAACCAAACCAGGATCACCAAATTGCCACGCTAATCTAGTTACTAAATTAAACACTTTGTAAGCATTTAATTTCATCGAAACCAAACCTGTCCTTGGATTAATCAAACCATATCCCTCTCCACTCTGCTTTGCAGCGGCCCATTCATATAATTTTTTGACTCCAGTTTCAATATCTCTTAATCTTCTTTCTACATTTCGATCTCCTTCTGCTTCTCTTATTTCTTCGATCACTTCTTCTGGAATTGAATCATCAGCCACAAATTTTTTATCAACACCAATTCTCTCCATAAAAGCATCTGTCACTGCCAAGGAAATATTAAAATTCGTCAAACTCCATTCATCCAATTTAACCACTGCAAATCTCAACACATCTGGATGATCAATTGACAACATTCCCATATTAGCTCCTCTTCGAACTCCACCTTGTTTTATCTGGGCTGTTACATCGTTGTAGGCCTGCATAAAACTGACTGGTCCAACAGTCGTTCCACCACTCGATTTAATATAGTCTCCACATGGTCTCAATCTTGAAAAAGAAAAACCAGTTCCACCACCACTTTTATGAATCATGGCCATATTTGACATGGTTTCCAAAATTGATTCCATCGAATCATCAATTGGTAAAACAAAACAAGCCGATAATTGTTGATGTTTTTTACCTGCATTTATTAAACATGGCGTATTTGGTAAAAATTTTTGTTCTGCAAATAATTGATAAAAAGTCTTAGCTTGAGTTTCTATTTGTTGTTCATTAATTCCGAAAACCTGATCACCTTTAGCAACATTAGTTGCTACTCTCCAAAAAATATCTTTTACTGTTTCAAAAGGTTTACCATCTTCATTTTTTTGAGAATATCTAGTTTCAGCAATATATTTTGCATTTGCTGAAAGTTTTGGTTCCATTAAATCTTCAACATTATTATTAATATTTTGTCTCGATATATCTGTCATTTTTTTTATTTTTTAAAACTACTAACTAATTTTTCAAAATCTTTAATTTCATTTATTTCCAAATAAACAGTAGCAAACCTAATATAAGCCATCGGGTCTATATTTTTTAATTTTTCCAATAATAATATTCCAATTTCTTTTGAAGGGATTTCTATACTAGGCCAATTCAACAATTTCATTTCAATTTCATCAATCAATTTACTTTTTTCATCCGCACTCATTTTCCAACAAGCTTTATCCAAACATTTTTCTAATTTTCCTCTTTGATAATCCTCTCTTTTCCCTGATTTTTTAATTACCTTTAAATCAATACTTCCAATTCTTTCATAAGTTGTAAATCGTTTTTTACATTTTAAACATTCTCGTCGTCGTCTAGTGACTCTTCCATCTTCAGCCTCTCTACTTTCCAATACATTAGACTCATCAAAACCACAATATGGACACAACATTTTTTGTATTATTTCTAATAATTAATAAAACACTATTTATAGTGTATTCTCACCATCATACCCACCATCACTAGACTACGTCAATATACTAAAATATATCAAAAAAATATTATGCAATTATTCCGCGGACAAAAAATCAAAAACTAAATTGAACTGATATAATACCTTATGCAAAAAATCATTAAATTTTTTAATGAAGTTAAAGAAATCTTCAAAAGCATCTCTTGGCCTAAAAAAGAGGCTTTAATTCAGATGACAATTGTGGTAATATCAATCTCAATTATTATCTCCCTAATTTTGGGAGGTTTTGATTATTTGTTTACTAAATCGATTGGTGTTTTGAGTAACTTTAAAACTACCCAAAATACCGTTGAACAATCGGTTACACCAACAACGAATTTGCTTCCGACGGTCGCTTCTACCCCAGGAACATTCACAAAATAATATGCCAAAAACTTCTGCAAAAACTAACAAAAAAGAGTTTCTTTTCAAACTTTCATCTTTCGAACCCAGTATTGATGCTGTTTGGTACGTCATCAACACCTATTCTGGACACGAATACAAAGCTATCGAAGCTTTAAAAACTAGAATTAAAACTATGGGTCTAGAAGATAAAATCTTCCAAGCCGTTGTTCCTATTCAAAGCAAAATGATCATTCGCCGTGGTCAAAAAGTTAAATCTCAAGAAAAAACCTTTCCTGGCTATGTCTTAGTTCAAATGGTTATGGACGACGATGCCTGGATAACTGTTCGCACCACTCAAGGCGTCACTGGTTTTATTGGTATTGAAAATACCCCATCTCCAATCTCCCAAAAAGAAGTTGAACAAATTCTTCAAACCACTGAAGAAGACAAACCAAAATATCAAACTCCATTTACTATCGGTGATATCGTTAAAATTACCAACGGTCCATTCACTGATTTTATTGGAACTATCGAATCAATTGATCAAGAAAAAGGTAAAATTAGAGTTCTAATTTCTATCTTCGAACGAGAGACTCCAGTTGAACTCGACTTTTTACAAGTTACTAAAGAATTATAAAAACATATGGCCAAAAAAATTAAAATTATCGTTAAATTAACTATTCCTGCTGGTTCAGCTAATCCAGCTCCACCAGTCGGTACTGCACTCGGTCCTCAAGGAATTAAAATCATGGATTTTTGCAACGAATTCAACGAAAGAACTAAAGAAATGCGTGGCAGTGTTATTCCTGCTGTTATTACCATTTTTGAAGATCGTTCTTTTGAATTTATTCTTAAACAACCTCCTGTTACTGACATGATCAAAAAAATGGCTGGTATTTCCAAAGGTACTGGTACTCCAAACCGCGAAAAAGTTGGAAAATTAACCATGGCCCAAGTTGAAGATATTGCTAAAAGAAAAATTATCGATTTAAACACTAAAGATTTAGAAGCTGCTAAGCGTTCTATTATGGGAACTGCTAAATCCATGGGAGTCGAAATTGTTGATTAAGTTTCCCTCTCAAGGGATAAAAGGGTTAATTTATTTAATATTTAATAATTAAAATAAACATATGAGCAAAACCACTCAAGAAAACAAAGCTAAAAAAGCTAAACAAACCAAAGTGGAAGAGATTGTCAAAAATGACGATACTCAAAAGGCTGTTGATGAAGTTGAAACTACTTCAGAAACTCCACAAGAAGAAGTCGTTTCTGCAACTAAAGTTGCCAAAAAACGATCCAAAAAATATTTAGCCGCTAAAGCTAAAATTGATGTTAACAAATACTACCTTCTCAAAGAGGCTGTTGAATTAGTTAAAGAAACTTCTTTTTCTAAATTTGAAGGCAAAATTGAAGCCCATGTCACTATTTTAGATATTGGTAATGTTGGTGAAATTAATTTTCCTCATTTAGAAACTTCCAGTAAAAAGGTTGTCATTTTAAATGACACTATTTTAGCTGAACTAAAAGATGGCAAAATTAATTTCGATATTTTAATTGCCACTCCAGCTACTATGCCTAAATTATTACCTTTAGCTAGAATTTTAGGACCAAAAGGTTTAATGCCTAATCCTAAAAATGGTACTTTAACCGATAAACCAGAAGATTCTCTTAAAAAACTTTCAGTTGCTAAAACTATTTTAAAAACTGAAAAGAAAGCCCCTGTTGTTCATATCATTGTTGGTAAAACTTCTCAAAAAAATGAAGAAATTATTGCCAATATTGAAGAACTTATCAAAACTATTAAAGCTAATAAAATTAAAAAAATAGCTCTTTGTGCCACCATGGGTCCATCAATTAAAATATCTATCGAAAAATAATATTCAATATTGTATTTTCTAAAATTATCCCTCCGAAATTTCGGAGGGATTTTAGTATAGAATTAATAAGATGTTATTTTTAACTTTTTTTTATTTTTTTATTTTTTATTCCTTCTTAGGCTGGCTTATCGAATCCACTTTTGTCTCCATTAATACCAAACGCTTTATTAATCGCGGGTTTTTAGATGGTCCTTTTTGTCCAATCTACGGTTTTGGATCTTTAGCTATAATTTTGTTTGTTTTTCCCTTTAAATATCATCTTTTATCTTTCTTTTTAATATCCATTCTAATTGCCACCATTATCGAATATTTCACTAGTTGGTTTTTTGAAAAATTTCTCAAAATCAGTTGGTGGAATTATTCCAACAAACCACTAAACATTAATGGTCGAATCTGCCTCGAAAATTCTATTTACTGGGGAATTATAGCTGTTTTAGTTTTAACCTTCATTCACCCTAGTATTATTAATTTATCTATTTTCCTCTCTAATTATCTTGGTTTTTATGGTGTAATTATCTTTTTAATTTATTTCATCATCGATGCCACCGATTCTTTCACTTCCATTATTCAATTTAATAAAAATCTTTCTCAAAAAATTTACAATATTCAACTCAACAATAAAATAAATCGTCTTATCAAAACATTTCCAAATTTCAAATCCAAAATTAATAATAATTTTATAAACGAATTAAAAATAAATCATCATCATTCTTGATAAAATAGACTAGTGAAAAAAAATATCTCTAATTTAATTTTAAATTATCTTAAGTTTTTTGCCCGTCTTCAACTTTCTAAAATTCGTTTTATTCAAAAATGTAAAAAGAAACAATTAAACATTATTGGTATTACCGGTTCTGCTGGAAAAAGTTCTACTCTTTTTGCTTGCCAAGCTGTACTTTCTCCTAATTTTAAGGTTAAAAATAATGACGGTTACAATTCTGAATCAGGCCTTCCCTTAAGTCTTATTGGATTAAAAATTACCAATTATAATTCAATTTCTTGGTTAAAAATAATTTTTCTTTGTCCCATAAAACTATTAATTAATTGGCAATCTTATGACATTCTACTATTAGAAATGGGAGTTGACTCTCCTACTTGGCCCAAAAACATGGACTATCTTCTTTCTATTGTCCAGCCAAATATTGCCATTTTCCTCAATGTCAGTTCTGTTCATATGATGAATTTTAAAAACCTTGATCAAATTGCCCAAGAAAAAGTCAAATTAATTAATTCTGCTAAAACTGCCATTATTAATAGTCAAGATAAACTAGTCAAAAAATACACTCAAAATAAAAACATCATCGAAATCATTCCTACTAAAATTAAATTTGAAAATTTTTATCTTCCCGATATTTATCAAATTAGTTTTGGTGCTGCACTTTCCCTTGCCCGTATTTTTAATATCAGTTATCAAAAAGCTATCAAAAATATTCAAACTAATTTTATATTGCCACCTTCTCGTTCTTCCATTTTAAATGGCATAATAAATACCACGATTATTGATAGTTCCTATAATTCTTCTCCAATAGCCTGTTCTGAACTTCTAAAATTTTTAACTACTTCTAAAACCAAAAAAATTGCTGTCTTGGGAGATATGCGAGAAATTGGGGAATTAGCCAAAGTCGAACATGAAAAAATTTATGATTTAGCTACTAAATCAGCTGATTTAATTATCTCTGTTGGTCCGGAAACCAAAAAATATTTCGGCAATAAATCACAAAAATTTACCTATTGGTGGGAAGCCTCAGAATATTTAAAAAGTATTTTACATGACGATGAAACTATTTTAGTTAAAGGTTCTCAAAATACTATTTTTCTAGAAGAACTAGTCAAATCAATTCTAAAAAATCCTTCTGATTCAAAAAAACTTTGCCGTCAATCAAAATACTGGCTCAAAATTAAAACTAAATTTAGATCTTGAATTCTTTATCTTTCTTTATCTCTTTTTCAATCAAATCTCTTAAAAACACCGATCTAGGCAACATTCTTTTTTGCGATACCCAATCTAAATAATTCAAAATCTTTGGACTTACAAAGAAATTAAATCTCACATCGATTAAACTATTAGCCTTCTTTAATGCATCTTTTATTGTTTGTTCAACATCATCTTCATTGTATTCTGAAATTATCAATTTTGAATTATCAATACCTTTAATAAAACTTGGTACATGTTCTTTATCGTGTAACGCAATCACCGGTTTATTCATTTCCAACGCCTTACTAATCAAATAACCCATAGACATACTATGTCCAGAAACTTCCATAATCATAATATCGGCTTTCTTTACTGAATCAATCGATTGAATATAATTTTCTTTTTTTGTTTGTAATGAAGCTCCACTAATATCTTTAACTCCCTTTTTAACCCATTTCATCACTTTATCACTTACCATTTTTCCTTCTGTCGCCAAAAAACTATACATTTTTGAATACAATTTAGGATCCGCATCCACCAATCGTGAAGATGCTACAAAATACAATTTCATAAAGCTAACCGAGTATATCAAATTTTTTTTAAAAAAAACTCTAGATCTTTAATATAAAACTTGTCCTATAATTTGATTTTTATCTCCTTCTTTGCTAAAATACCTCCAACTCAATTGATCATTGCGGTCAAATTTTTGAGTTTCGCACTTTCCCAATCAGTTGGTATTTACAGACAACGTCTGTTTATATAAAAAAATAAGAAAAGAAGAGGTAATTCTATGTCAAAAATTTCACTTATTGCAACTAGAACAATGAAGCAATTTTGCCATTCATCAAAATGTATCGACATCGAGATTATTGAAAAACTTGCTGAAGAACATGACATTAAAGTCACTGCCTTTCCTGAAATCACCAAAATCTTTGTTGTTGATCAAAAAGATCTACCCAAACTTGAAAATTTGGTCCGTTCTCATCTGAGCGCAAATCTTTTCGAAAGACTATCTGATCTTCCTGAAATCAAAAATCTCTTTTAAATCAACACCAACTGAAAAGCCCTAAATAAATAGAATATAGACTTTTTGTCTATCATTTTTTTTATTCTAGGGCTTTTTTTCGTTTTAAATACCCATTTTTTCTTTAAAAAATTTTACATCCTGTTCCATTACTTCATCCCAATTTTGTTTAAAATTATGATCATTCCCTTTTCGAATATCTAAAATTATTTCTTTTCCTAAAATTTTTAATTTAGTTTGCAATTCTTGTTGCCACTCCACTTCACACCATACATCAGCCGTCCCCTGATGAATCAAAATCGGTGATTGAATCCCATCATAAAAGTTATCAATTGAATAAAGTTTACTGTCATATTCTTTTTCAAAATCTTCAATTTTTTGTTTCACTTCTAAACTACTTTCACTATTATCATCCACCATATCCAAAACACTTTTTGGAAAAGGATTTGTCATTGGTGCCCACAACACTGTTGGATAATTTTCTCCTGTAATTTCCAAAACTGAAATAGCAATTTGCCCTCCATTGCTATGAGCCCAAATTCCAATTTTATTAGGGTCAACTATGTCCATTTTTTTAACCGATTCAATCAAATCCAACACTGACACTGGCTTTTCAAATCTAGCCTCCAAAATATCTTTTGATTCATCATCAGATAATCCAAATCCTAAAAAATCCAAACTTACCGTCACAAACCCATTTCTTGCCAATTCATCTGCTGCTCGCCAACTCCCAGAGCCAATATAATATCCCGCACTTTCTGCAAATCCTCTAATCATAATAATTATTGGCAATTTATTGCTCATTGGAGTTAAAGGGATATTCATCATTCCAGATATTTTTTTTCCATTACTCTCAAAACTAATTGCTTTACTTTCAAAATAAAATGTTTTTCCTTCTAAATCTCCTCTTTTAATTAATTCTTTTCTAGCTTCTTCCACAATCAAAACGTTACCAATATCTTTTATTTCTGAATCTTTATTTTTTCTTTTTCTTAAATTTTCAAAATTATATTGTGCCAAATAACCAACATTTTTAATTATCGGAGTCGGAGTTGGTATTAATGTAATTTTCGCTGTTGCATTTTTATTTTGTATCACATAATCAAACGAGTACCATCCATCCATCCATCCAAAAATTCCCACTCCTAAAAATACTAAAAAAATAATTAATAATATCTTTTTCATTACCATTTATTATAACCAATTAAATTTTAGAATCTATTTATTTTAATAAAATATCCTATAACTAGACAAAAACAAAAATCTAGTTATAATATTGATTAATAATAGAAACACCAGCGTTTCTTTTTGGCACTTTAAAAATCAAAATCAGATAGCAATGCTCAAACTAGTTATTAACCATTTAACAATTAGTCTGAGCATTGCTCAAATAAAACTAAAGGAGATTTACAATGTCACATTCAATTATTTATGAAAAAATGGTCCAGAAAAAACCCCATTCCGTCAAGACTCATACATGTGATTCTCTCCTGTACTTGATTGGGAGTCTGTTCATCAACGAAGTTGAACCTATTACTGTTTACGACAAAATGTATGAAGAGTTGTCGAAAAACCAAATAATCAATAGTGATTTCTTACAAGAGGCACTATTAATTATTTGCAAAGACACACAACGTTTAAACAGATATTGGCCAAAATTAAAAATAAAGATAATTTCCAATATCAAAGAAAGTAAAGACTTATCTTTTTACAAATCAGACCAAAAAGTTGAAAAATTACTGCATTGTTTCCCTGAAAATGAATGTAAAGAGATAAGAGACGCCATTATAGAAATGAAAAAAAATCATTTCAAATGATTAGCGACCTTAATTAACTGATTTTGATTACGCACGCCTGGGTATTGTTTTTACTTGTTGGATTTTTCCATCAAATACAAAACATACCCAGGCGCTTCTCATTTAAACAATATCCTATAACTTGAATTTTAATTAAAAATTTGTTAAACTCCCCTGTTTTAAAAAACCAAAAAAAAAAGAATGTTAATTTTAATTAGACAAAATTTTACATTCCATTTTTAAATTTGTTCTTTAAAAATCAAAAATCAGTTAAACAAATGTTCAAATTGGAAATCAATTTTTTAACTTTCAATTTGAGCATTTGTTTAAAAAAATAAAAAAAAAGAAAAAGGAGATCAAAAAATGGATCGTTGTTTAAAGTGGGATTATTCTTATCTCGTGCCCAATGTTCGCTACGAAAGCGAAACAGAAAGAATTCTAAAAAGGAGTAAAACGGCGTTTGAGGAATTACTTCTTCAGTCTCAAATCCGTGAAAACGGTGAAGTCAAAAAAGAAAATTCCGCTGAATTCGAAAAACTTTTTAAAGAAAGAGAAAACATAGTCATGTCTTCTCTTAAGACACTAATTCGGAATCCGGCGTGTATAAGCCATGACCCATATTTAAAAATTTTTAAAGAAATATATAAACATGATAAAGAACTTCCAGATCTTTATCATAAAATCGAGTTATGGTTAATAACATTTATTAACCCTAAATTTGAAGAATATTTCAAATTTAGAATCAACAAAACGAGCTTCTATAAAATTTTTCCTAGCGAAGCCCTATTTGTTGCCTTAGATAATTTTAAATACTCTGATTTTTGATTCCCGCGCCCGAAGCGTTTTGAATATTATATTCAACACACCTCGGGCATTTTTATGTTATAATCCCCTATCTAACCGAAGACAGCCGGCATTCAAATAAGTCCCGCCGAGGTAAAACAATCTAATTTGTTTTATTTGCGCCTCGACTTCGAGGCCATTTTTCGTTAGAAAACAAATTATTTATTTAACCAATATGCCAAATCAAGCTAAAGTCGATCAAGTCGCTGATATCACAGCTAAATTTGAACAGGCTAAATCTTGCGCCTTGATTCAATATCAAGGTTTAAATGCTGACGGAATTTCCACTCTTCGTGATAATGTCCGCGCTAATGGTGGCCGAATTGAAGTTGTCAAAAACAGCCTCATCACTCGTGCTCTCCAAAACCTTGGAATCACTTTGCCAGAAAATTTGACTGGACCAACTGCCGTCACCTTCTGCAATGAAGATGAAGTCAATCCTCTCAAAGAAATCGACAAAGTCAATAAGACTCAAGATTTCATCACTTTCAAATATGGTATCTTCGACAAAAAATTACTTGGTTTAGATGAGCTAAAACAATTTATCGCTCTTCCTTCCAAGTCGACTCTTATCGCTCAACTTTTGGGCGGATTAGTCAATCCTTTACAACGTCTTGCTTACAGCATGCGTTACAATCAAACTCAGCTAGCTTTAACTTTAAAAGCTGTTGCTGACAAACAAGAACAAAATTAATTTGTTCAAATTATTAAAAATTTAAAAAATAAAAATATGGAACTTTCTGCAAAATTGCAAAAAATATTAGATTCTATTTCTGAACTTTCAGTTTTAGAATTATCAGAACTCGTTAAAGGTATCGAAGAAAAATTCGATGTTAAAGCTGTTGCCGCCGCTGCTCCTGCTGCTGCCACCACTGGTGCTGCTCCTGCTGCTGCTGCTGAAGAAAAGACTGAATTTGATGTCATCATCACTTCTGCTGGTGCTAACAAAATTGCTGTCATCAAAGCTGTTCGAGAATTCAAACCAGAACTTGGCTTAAAAGAAGCTAAAGATATGGTCGATGCTTGCCCAGCCGAAATTGGTACTATGAAAAAAGATGCTGCTAATGATGCTAAAGCAAAATTAGAAGCCGCTGGTGCTCAAGTTGAATTAAAATAATTTTCTTATTTTAAAACCTTAAAGCCCGCCTTCCGGCGGGCTTTTTAGTTATCAAAATTAATTTTTAAACCAATTCACTTTTATTTTCCTCTTTCAATTTATCCACCACCTGTCCCACTTTTCCACTCTCATCCTTTTTCATAATTAATAAACCATCACCAGCATCCACCACCACTAAATTATTGACTCCAATTAAAGCCACATATTTCTTATCTTTTTTATAAACAAAATTTCCATTACTTTCTATTTCAAAAATATCTTCAGTTTTATACATCCCTTTTTCTTTCATATAATTAGACACCGATTCCCAAGTTCCAAAATCAACCCAATTAAAGGGCAATTCTACAACCAAAGCTTCTCCATTTTTGTAAACCAATTTAGTTACTTCTTCAATTCCTGCTTTTGGCATTTTTGCATATTCCACTGCCACATCACCATTTTGACTAATTTCTATTAATGGTTGATACCATTCTGGTTTATATTTTTGATACATTTTTAATAAATTATTTGGTGTCATCGAAGTGTGATTAGCGTGTAACAATAATTTATCAGTTCCCAAATATTCGTTAATTTTATCTTCTTCAGTCCTATCAATATAATCTGCCACTTCAAATATTTTTACTCCATTATCTTCACTTACCAAATTTCCTTTAACTAAATAATCAACTCCTCTGATGATTGATTGAGGCATAAAACCACCAGTAATATATTTATCAGTAGTCGATCCTAGTTTTTCTAACTCCCCTATCATGTCTAAAAATTTCTCATCTGGTTCTCTCAACACATCTGCTTGAACTAAAATAAATGGTTCATCTCCAAATCCTCTTTTAATTAATTGAGCTGCTGCGAAACCAGTTGCCGGACCTTGATTTCTCATTTCTGGTTCTATAAATATATTTTCATCAGGAATTTCTGGATTTTGAGATTTAGCAATTTTTGCCTGAACTTCATTTGTTTGTAAAAAAATTTCTTCAGGACCAAACCCTTTTCTAAGAGCCTCGTAATTCAGCTGAAATAACGATTTACCATTAATTAGCGTTAAAAAATGTTTCGGCATCGTGCTTCGACTCATTGGCCACATTTTCGAACCAATACCACCACAAATAATTACTATTTTCATATATTTTATTTTAATTATTAATTTTTCATAAACTTTTTTATATTCTCTATTGTTGTATCAATAATTCTTCCGATTGCTTCTTTCGTATTAAATGCATTATGTGGTGTAAAAATTACATCATCACGATCTCTCAATAAATGAAAACTTAAAATATCTTGTAATTCATCTTTTGTCATTTTATTACTCATCACCACACTCATACTTTCTACCATTGATTCATCTTCTGTCACATCTAAACCAGCTCCAGTCAAAATTTTATTATTTAAAGCCCATATAATTGCTTCTGTTTCCACCACCGGTCCTCGAGAGGTATTTACTAAATAACTTCCTTTTTTCATTAACTTAATATTTTTTTTATTAATCAAATGAAAAGTTCCTGGTAATGATGGCACATGCAATGTCACAATATCTGCATCTTTCAAACAATTTTCTAAATCAACCATTTTACAGCCAATTTTTTTAGCCACTTCTGGCGGTAAACCAGCATCCACTCCTAAAACTTTCATTCCAAAGGCTTTAGCAATATGTATGACGTTTTGTCCTATGTTTCCACAACCAATCACTCCCAATGTTTTTCCATTTAAATCCACTCCTGTCAATCCTTCTGGACTAAACTCTCCATCTTCCACTGATTGATGGGCTTCAACTATTTTTCTAGTAACTCCCAACATCAAAGCAAAAGTATATTCCGCCACTGTTTTCGATCCATAAGTTGGCACATTCGCCACTACAATTTTTCTTTTATCACATTCTGCTAAATCAATATTATCAATTCCAGTTGATCTAACTGCAATCATTTTTAAAATTGGCAATTTGTTCAGAATCTCTTTATTCATAGTTGAATAAATAAAAGGAGAAATAATATCATATTTTGCTGCCAATTCTAAATTATTTTGAACTTCTCCTTCAAAAATTCCCACTCCAAAACTATCTAATTTTGCAATTTCTCTCTCAATAATTTCTTTTTCCCAACTTTTAACTCCAAAAAATGCAATTTTATAATCCATAAAATATTTTACACTAAATCATTCAAAATGATAAATTATCCCCTCTTTTCCATTAAGGATCAATTTAAAAAATTTTTGATTATTGACACACTAATATCCAATATGTTTTACTGAATATAGTTAATTATTATTTCGATATAAGAGGATACACACAATGGACTATCAAACAGAATCACAAGACAACCTTGTGAAACAACCTTCCGCCACCCCAAAAAAAGTTAATGGGGTTTCTATAGACAATCTTCCCGACCTTCTAACCGTCGCCGAAGTTGCTGATTTACTCCGGGTTAGTAAATTAACCATAAAAAGATGGGGAAAAAGAGGTAAATTACCTGCCATCCGCATTAATGCTCGTGGTGATCGCCGCTACCGAAAAGAAGCCGTCTTGTGGTTACTTGGTATCCAAGCCGAATAAACTAGTTTTTTGTCAACACCCTGCCCTTTGGTGTTCTTTTAATCAATCCTTTTTTCATCAAAAATGGTTCATAAACTTCAGTAATTGTTCCCACATCTTCAGTCAATGCTGCCGCAATATTTTCCACTCCCACTGGCCCCCCACCATATTGTTTTCTAACAACTTCCAAATATTTTCGATCTGCATCCGATAATCCATCTTCGTCCACTCCTAACATTTTTAAAGATTCGTCGACTTCATTCAAAGTGATCACTCCATCATTTTTTACTTGTGCATAATCACGTACTCGTCGCAACAGTCGATTAGCAATTCTTGGCGTTCCCCGAGATCTTTTAGCAATCGATTTAGCTGCCTCCGAGCCAATTTTACATTTTAAAACTTCTCCAGTTCTTTCAATAATTTCTGATAAATCCTCATCTTCATAAAAATCCAATTGTTGAACATAACCAAACCTGTCTCTCATTGGCCCTGAAATTAATCCAATTCTAGTTGTTGCCCCCACTAAGGTAAATTTCTGCAAATTAAGCCTGACAGTTTTTGCTGATGGCCCTTTACCCAAAACAATATCTAAAGCAAAATCTTCCATGGCTGAATAAAGCATTTCTTCCACTAATTTATTTAATCGGTGAATTTCATCAATAAACAAAAAATCGCCTTTTTTAAGTCCAGTTAAAATCGAAGCCAAATCCCCTGCTCGAGTCAAAGCCGGGCCAGAAGTCATTTTAATATTACTCCCCATTTCTCGCGCCATCAAAAAAGCCAAAGTGGTTTTTCCTAAACCAGGAGGACCATAAAATAAAATATGATCTAAAGCCTCATTTCGATTTTTAGCCGCTTCCAAAAAAATCTGCATTTGTTCCTTTAACTTTTCCTGACCAATAAATTCATTTAATTTTTGTGGTCGCAAACTTTTCTCGACTGCTTTTTCATCAACTTCTGCGATTGGATTTAAATTTTTATCCGTCATATTTTTCCTAAACACCATTCTAATTTTTCTTCAATAGTTGTCAATTCTGTCGGTAATTTTATCACCACTTTTTCAATTTCTTTTCGGTCAAAACCCAATTGTTTTAAACTCAAACTTAAATCATCATCTTTTATTTTTTCATCATCTTGAGCCAAATCCAATTCTCCAAGACCTCCAATTTTTGATTTCAAATCCACAATAATTCTTTGTGCTCCCTTTTTACCAATCCCTTTTACTTTTTCAAAAAATTTTACATCCGCTTCTCCAATTGCTTTTACAATTTCTCCACTGTCAGTTTGGCCCATTATTTGAGCTGCTGTTTTTGGACCCACTCCTGAAACCGAAATTAACATTTTAAATAAATTAACATCATCAATAGTTTCAAATCCAAATAAACTAATATCTGTTTCCGAAACTGATTGATAAGTATAAATTTTCAATTCTTCATCCACATTTCGACGCTTCAAAAAATTTTGCCCACACCAAACTAAATAACCCACATCATATACTTCAATCTCTACAAAGTTATTTCCAATTCTCGAAATTTTTCCTTTTAAACTCGAAATCATAAACTCATTTTACACTAAACCAAACAAAACCCAAAGACTATCTAACACCCAACAAACTACATCAAACCAATCAAATCTTTGTTAGTAAACAAATAAGTCAACGCCACCGCCACCGCATCCGAAGCATGATTTGGATGAATTGGTTTATCTAAACCTAAAAAATTCTTTACCATTATTTCCACCTGTTCTTTCTCCGCTCGCCCATAGCCCACCAAAGTCATCTTCACTTGAAGCGGAGTAAAACCCATCACTTCAATTCCATTTCTTTGTCCACAAATTTTAATTACCCCAATTGCCTCGGCCACTTTAATTGCTGACTTGGCATTTTTAGCAAAAAACAATGTTTCAATTGCCATCGCCTCAACTTTATATTTTTTGATTAAGCCTTCTAGTTCACAATAAATTTGATCAAGTCTCAATGCTGAACTATCAGAAATTTTAGTTTTCAGGCATCCACACTCCACTAAAGTTTTTTCATCGATTAAAACCGCCCATCCTGTGTTAGCTAAACCTGGATCAATTCCTAATATCATAATTAATAATAGCAAATTAGCCTTAAAAAACTATAGGATAATCCATACTTTTCCCACTTATACACACTCACAACCCATATTTTTTTATTATTAAATTTTATTTATTTTATAAGATAAATATTGTGCCTGTTAGGGGTTCAGAGATAAATTTTGTTATAATTCCTCTATGGATATAGAAAAAGTCTATTCAAACCTTAAAATTCAATTCCCTAACCTTGAGATTTATCAAAATCATTCTCTCGCTCCCTATACTACCGTCAATATTGGCGGTCCCGCTGATATCTTTGTAAATTGTCTTAATAACGAACAATTTTTGTCTATTCTTCAATATGTTAATAATAATAATATTAAAGATTTTACTATTCTCGGTAATGGTTCTAATGTTCTAATCTCCGATTCTGGCATCCGCGGTATTGTTATCAAAAATTCTTCATCCAATATTGAAATATTAAACCAGGCTGAAAATGATAAAAACATTGATAAAATCGATACTCATCGCACTGAAAATGAACCAGAATCTTACCTTGATTTTAATAATCTCGATTATGATGAGTCAGATAAACCAGAAGTATTAGTTAAAATAGATTCCGGAGTTAATTTACCTTATGCCATCAATTATTTAATTGAAAATGGCGTCACCGGGCTTCAATGGTTTGCCTACATTCCTGGCACAATTGGCGGTGCAATCTTCTGTAACATTCATGGTGGTAATTATCATTTTTCCGACTATATCCATGAAATTGAAATTATAAATCTTGATACTAATCAGATTAAAACCTATCCTAAAAATGAATTTGGCTGGGATTATGACAAATCATTTTTTCAATCAAATACTAATTTAGTTATTTTATCTGTTGTTTTGAAACTTCATCTGGGCGATCCTGTTAGAGCTAAAAATACCGCTGAAGAATGGATCAAACAAAAAGCTAAAATTCAATCTATGAATTCAACTGGTTCTGTTTTTAAAAACCCAAAATTAGAAGAATGTTTAACTATTTGGAACGAACAAAAATCAACAGGCTGGATTATTGATCATGAATTAAAATTAAAAGGTTATTCTATCAACGATGCCCAAATTAGTCCTCTCCATGCCAATGTTATTATTAACAAAGGAAAAGCCAGCGCTAAAGATTATTTGGTTCTAATTAAATTGATTCAATCAAAAGTCCAAGAAAAATTTGGTTTTCAACTTGAGCTTGAAATTAAACTACTCGGAGATTTCTAACCTTTCAAAACTTTCCAAACAAATTTTGGTAATTCTAACTGCCTCTTAATTCTTTTTGGTTCTTTAATCAAAGAATATAACCATTCCATTCCTATTTTTCTCCAAGATTCTGGTGCTCTTTTTAAATCACCACTATAATAATCAAAACTTCTTCCTACCCCAATCACCACTCCAAACTCAGCTTTATTTTTATTCTGATAAATCCACTCTTCCTGTTTTTTCATTCCATAAGCCACAAATAAGATATCTGGTTTAAATTTATTGATTTTTTCTAAGACATAATCATTACCAAACTCTGGTTCCCCACTACTCCATTCAACTCTACCATTAAGATTTAAATATTTTGATTTAAAAAAATCAGCTGTTCTTTGAGCCCTATCACCAAAACCTCCTAAAAAGAAAACTTTATATTTTTTTTCAGCCGCCAACCCACAAAGTTCTGACATTAAATCTGATCCTGCTACTAATTCTTCTTTATATTTACCTTTTAAAATTTCTTTGCCAATTTTAAAACCACTTTTAACCCTTTTTTTAAAAGATTCTCCTTCTATTTTTTTTGCCCAAATTAAACCTATTCCATCAACCACATTCAAGTCAGTTTTCTTTAATAATTTTTTAAATTCAACATCTTTTGTACTTTTCATTACAAACTCTGGATTTATCGTAGCAATCCATTTATTTTTAGCTTTAGAGTCTAACCAATCACTAATTATATTTAGCACTCTATCCATACCTCTGCCAAATAAGCAAATATCAATCATTTGACCACATTTTAGGCTAAAAATGTCATCAATTTTTATATTTTCTTCACCTCTAAAACTACTTTTTTTCTCCATTTTTTATTTTATAAGTCTTATTAGTTAATAATACCATTAAAAAAAATAAAAAAGTCCTAAAAAATTATTAAAAATACTTTAAAAAGTATCCTATATTTATTTTTTAAACAATAGTTAATGTAACTATATCACTTATTTTTACTTTTACTATTATAAGTGATAGTTCTCTAAAATATACTTTCCATCAAATTTATCAATTTAGAATATTTTTATTACTCTTTAATTATTTGGAAAAATACATATTATTTTAAATAATCTAAAATAATATAATCTTATTTTTTAAAAATAAAATATCAACTTATAAAGATAACAAAAATTAATCCAAAAAATCAAATTCAAAAATAAAAAAACAAATTATAAGACTATTTTTCTAAATATATCATCTAATCGCTCTCTCATAAATATCCAAATTTTCCACTGCAATTCCTGTTCCTTTAATAACACAAAACTGCGGTTCCAATGCCACATGAGCCGACACTCCAATTTCCCTAGTAACCAATGTTCCTAAATTTTTTAACTGAGCCGAACCACCACTCAAAACTATTCCCCTATCAATAATATCTGCCACTAATTCTGGTGGTGTAATTTCTAAGGTATCTTTAATCATTGTCAATATTGACTCCAACATTGGTCTTAATGCTTCATAAACATCATCCGTATTAATAACTACGTTTTTTGGTAAACCATAAACAGAGTCCCTTCCATTTATTTCCATTGTCTCTAATTTCTTTGGTTTAATTGCACTTCCCAACTGAATTTTAATTGTTTCTGCTGTTTGATCACCAATTACCAAACTATATCTCTTTTTTAAAAAATCCATTATTGCTTTATCCAATTTATTTCCACCAACCCTAACACTTTTATGCGTTACTACTCCCCCCAAAGCAATCACTGCTGCCTCTGCTGCTCCACCACCAATGTCCACAATCATATTCCCAAAAGATTCAGAAACTGGAATTTTAGATCCGATAGCTGCTGCTAATGGACCATCAATTAAATGAGCTTTCCGTGCTCCAGCTGACAACGCCGCATCAATTACTGCTCTTTGTTCGACTTGAGTTACTCCAGCCGGAACACAAACCATCACTTCTGGACCAATAAACCAATTAGTTCCCATTACTTGCTTCATAAAATATTTCAACATCGCCTCTGTCACTTCGTAATCAGCAATTACTCCATCTTCTAATGGTTGAATTACTTCAATATATTCTGGAGTTTTCCCTAACATTTTTTTTGCTTCATTCCCCACCGCCAAAATTTTTCTATCTTCAATTCCCACTGCCACAATCGTCGGCTCGTTTAAAACAATTCCTTTCCCGGCTTCCCACACAACTGAATTAGCCGTTCCTAAATCTATTCCTAATTTTTTAAACAAACTCATACATCAATTCTATCCTAATAAACCATTATTTAATATCTAATATTCCAATTTAAGTTATAATATAACCATGTCTAAACTAAACAAAAAAAGTCTTTGGGTTATAACTTTAGTTATTACCTTTATCTTTATTGTCACCGCTGGTCTCATATTTTTTGCCAATGGCTACCAAATTACAACTAAAGGTAAAGTCAGTTTTTTATCCACTGGAATTATTTCTGCAACTTCTAAACCAATTGGTGCTTCAGTTTATATTGATGATCGTTTGGTTACTGCCACTGACGATACCATTAATTTAACTCCAGGTGATTACACTATTAAAATAATTAAAGATGGTTATCTTCCTTGGCAAAAAAACGCTACTATAAAAAAAGAAATTGTTTTCCAAACCACCACTCAACTTTTTCGTTCTGCCCCAGATCTTAAACCAGTCACCCAAGCTGGAGCTTTTAACCCTGCTATTAGCCCCGATGGTAGCCTCGTTATTTTTTCAGTTGCTTCCGCTTCTGCCGCCAAAGATAATGGTCTTTATTCCCTTGAACTTAGTGATACTGCCACTTCTTTCTTATCAAAAAATGTCAAACAATTAAGTTCTAATCTTCAAAATCTTGATTGGTCCAAATTTACCTTTATTTTTTCACCTAATTCCAAACAAATTTTAGCCTCAAATTCAAACAAAAATATTAATTATTTGATTGACCTAACCACCACCACTGACTATAAAAATCTCTACGATGTCACCGCTAAATTAGATTTAATTAAGGATGATTGGAACACCCAAGAAAAAGAAATCATAAAAATTAAAACCACTCTACTTCCTAAAGAACTTCAACCGTTTGTTTCCACTAACTCAGCCAAAACCATTGTTTTTAACGAAGATGAAACTAAAGTTTTTTATCTGGCTCAAACCGACGGTAACCTCCAAGAAAATATCATCACTCCTCCCCCAGCTCAAAGTACTCAAACTCAATCTCGAGACATCAAAAAAGATAATTATTATGTTTATGATTTAAAAGACGACACTAATTTCTGGCTTGGTTCAAAAGACCTTTATAATTTAAATTGGGTTGCCAACTCCAACAATCTTATTTACATTGAAGATCAAAAAATTCAAACCATTGAATATGATCACACCAATCAACAAACTCTTTTTGCTGGTACTTTTGACAAAGATGCTGTTTATCCATGGTTAGATGGTAGTAAAATCATTACTCTTATAGCTCCATACAACAATGCTCAAGAGAATCTTTACTCCATCACTATTAAATAAATAAAAGATGCTCGAGATAGAAAAAACATATTTAGTCAAAAGTATCCCCAAAAATTTATCCAAATATAAATCAGAAAAAATAAAACAAGGTTATATTTCATCAACTCCATCGCCTTTAAGAATCAGACAAAAAGATAATAAATTCGAGATTACTAAAAAACTACCAATCAAAAAAAACGATTTTAGTATTGCCGAAGAAATAAATATTCCCTTAACTGAATCTGAATTTAATAAATTATGGCCCACAGTTGAAAAATATTTAGAAAAAATTAGATACTACATCCCTCTTGAAAACAATTTAATTGCCGAACTTAATTTATATCAAGGTAGTTTAAAAGGATTAACCTTCGTCGAAGTTGAATTCCCATCAGAAACAGAAATGATCTCATTCAACCCACCCTCATGGTTTGGCAAAGATGTCACTCAAGAAGACTTTGCATCAAATGCTTTTCTGGCAGGAAAAAATTCTAGCGCAATCAAAAAAATATTATTTAGTTTCTAAAACTCCAGTTTCTATTTCTGCATTTGGCAAAACCACTTCCTTTTGTTCAATCTGTATTGTTTCACCCAAAACCTGACTACCAGAAGCAGTTGTTACATTTTTAACTTCTACAAATCTTAAGGATATTAAAGACATCACTGCAATCACAAAACAAACCACCAAAGTTCTTGTATTTCTATCATTATCAGTCATAAATAACAGTCTAAAGATTTTTTAACCCAGTGTCAAGTAGATTCTCTTTTTATATAGTTAAATCTTCTTTATTACCTCTTGATAAACCAATAATAACTATTTAATATTTTTTAATCTTTTAAAAGATTATTTATCACCTTAATTATCATTAAACAAAAACAATTTTGTTGTTAGCAGTAAACATTAATACTGCCAAATATTAAAAATGGTTAAAATGATTAAAATATCAATTTAAATAAAAAGTATTCTTTTTGTATCATTTTTAGTTTATAAATTTTATTTAAGTTATAATATGAAGATTAAATACCAGGGATTAGCGCAATTGGTAGCGTGCAGCGTTCGGGACGCTGAGGTTGCAGGTTCGAATCCTGTATCCCTGACTTAGATACAGGATGAGAAGTTTATGCCCTTTAGGGTAAATCCTGTATCCCTGACTTAGATACAGGATGAGAAGTTTATGCCCTTTAGGGTAAATCCTGTATCCCTGACTTATTTTTTTATTTTTTTTAAAAAGAAAAGAAATAAAAATAAAAAATTTTTAGTCCTCATAGTTCAATGGATAGAACGACCACCTCCTAAGTGGTAAATCCAAGTCCGATTCTTGGTGGGGACACCAATTCATTTAAAATTCCTATATTATTTCCTTTTTCACAACGATTACCGCATAATTTAAACTTAAAATTAATATATATCCGCATTGTTTTTAATAATTTCCGCATATTCTTTTGATTATTTTCATCACTTTTTTCTCCGCAGAAATATTTTTTTAAAACACCTACCTTTATATATCATTTACAGTTAAAATAAATCATATTCTCCGAATATAAATACATTATAAGACTATATAGGCATTTCTCTAATAAAACTTCACTAACCATCAAAATAATAAGATCTAACTCTAAAGAGAATATATCAATTAAAATCAATCTAAAACATCAAAAAACAATGAAAAAATCATCAAAAAAAAACATTAAAATTATTTTTTAAAAAAAATTCCGAAAATATTTATTAGCAGAAATTTAGTTTATTCCTAATAACCCATTATTTATCCTTCAAAAATATCATTAGCAGACAACGATTTGATTGCTAAATGTCATAACATTCACTTGTTATGACACACCAAAGTCCTAATTTCTTCCTTCCTAAAAATCTCTTTTGCTAAATCTTTTACTTCATTAAAGGTTACCTTCTTGTACTTTTCTAATTCCTCTTCTATTGTTTCTTCATTGTTCTCCAATAGAATCTTCTCTCCTATAAAATTAGAGATAAAACTCGTTCTATCCATTGCTAATTTAATCTTACCTGAATAATAATCCTTAGCTCTAATTAATTCATCTTCTCTAATTGAATCCGCCAATACGCCAATCTCTTCTTTAGTTACTTCTATTGCCTCATCTATCTTATCTAAATTAACTCCAGATTGAATTGCCCAATAACCACCTTCTTTAAAAATCTCTCCTACTGAGGACACATAATAAGCTAAAGCTCTTTCTTCTCTAATTTTAGAGTAAAGTCTAGAGGAACTATTTCCATCCATAATAATATCTAACAGTTTTAAAGCATATTTTCGATTATCAAACCATCCTAAAGATGGTAAACCCATACAAAAATGACCTTGTTCTAATTCCTTCTTTATTATTTTATTTTTTTCTTTATTTAAGACTAAGTCTACTTTTGGTAATTCAAATCCATTTGGTTTAACTTCACTAAAACAGTCTCTAATTGTAGATTCCAAACTACTATCAACATCTCCACAAACTACCACTACCATTTCTTTTGGATTAAAATACTTATTTTTATAGTTAACAATAGTCTGTTGTTCTACATTTTTAATATCACTTACTTCACCAGCGATATTCCAACAACCAATATTTGAATTACCATACAAAAATTTAGTAAATTCACTACTCAAACCTATCATTGGGTTATCTTGATACATTCTGATCTCTTCAATAATAACCCCTCTTTCTTTTTCTGTTTCTGTTTTATTATAAATCGAATTTAAAAGTATATCTGACAACAATTCAATTGCCCAACAACTATTTTCTTTAACCGTAGTCACATAATAAGAAGTCATTTCATGTCCAGTACCAGCATTGTAACCAGATCCTTTTGCATCAATTTCTGTATTTATAATTGCTGCTGTTGGACGCTTAATTGTTCCTTTAAACGCCATATGTTCCAAAAAATGACTCAACCCAAATTCATCTTTATTTTCATACTTAGATCCAATTTTTAAAAAAACCTCAGCAGTTACCGATTTTAAACCAGGTAAAGGCACTATTACCCCTCTAATTCCATTATTTAATTTAAAGCTTTTTATTTTATTCATAACTTTCCAATACTAATCATTTTGGTTTTGTTTAGCAGTTTTAATCAATTATTGCTTGATATATTTAAGCAAAAATTAATAATTTTTTAATCTTTTATAACAAAATTAATCATTTTACCTGGCACATATATCTCTTTTACTATCTCACTGTCTCTCAGCCAGTTAATTATCTTATCATCTTTCTTGGCCAAACCCAAAAGCTGTTCCTTATTATTAATCTCATCAGTTTTTACCTTCAGTTCGCTTCTTACTTTGCCATTTATTGCCACCATCACTATACTTTCCTCTTCAATTAAATATTTTAAATCCGCTTTTGGCCATTCTGCAACATGAACAGATCCCTCATTTCCTAATTTATTCCATAATTCCTCGGCCAAATACGGTGCAAATGGAGCTATTAATTTTAATATTATTTCAATATTCTTTATACCAATACGTCCTTCCTCTAGGCTCAAATTATTTAGCAATTCCATCAATTTAGCGATAGCAGTATTATATCCAAACCGCTCAATATCATCAGTTACACCTTTAATATATTTATTTATAATTTTATTAGCAGTAACTACAGCTATTACTCCTTCCTCTTTTTTATCTAATTCAATTTGCCTCAATACATATTTTTCAAATCTATCTAAAAATCTTTTAACCCCCATTAATGTTTTCTCGTTCCAAGCCATAGTTGAATCAAAAGGCCCCATAAACAGCAAATACATTCTGACAACATCAACACCATATTTATCGGCAACTATCCCTGGAACAATTACATTTCCTTTAGATTTGCTCATTCTTTGATTATCTGGACCCAATATTACTCCATGTGATAATCTTTTATTATATGGTTCTGAATATTCTTTTGGTACTACTCCTAAATCCCATAAAAATTTATAAATAAATCTTGAATAAAGTAAATGAAGAACATTGTGTTCATCTCCACCAATATAAACATCCACTGGTGACCAGTATTTAATTATTTCTTGACTAGCTAAAACTACATCATTATGTGGATCAATATATCTCAAAAAATACCAATCACTACCTGCCCAATTTGGCATAGTATCAGTTTCTCTTTCTGCCTCTCCGCCACACTTTGGACATTTAGTTTTTACAAAACTGTCAATTTTAGATAATGGACTTTTACCATCATCAGTTGGTTCATAAGCTTCTACTTCTGGTAATATTATTGGCAAGTCGCTTTCATCAACTGGCACCCAACCACACTTTGGACATTTAATCATTGGTATTGGTTCACCCCAATAATGTTGTCTAGAAAATATCCAATCTCTTAAATGATATGACGATGTAGCTTCTCCAATTCCCTTTTCTTTAATCCACTCATTCATTCTCTTAATTGCCTCTTCTTTGTTTAAACCATTTAAAAATTCAGAATTAGTTACTTTTTCGTTTTCATCATAAACACTGATTATTTCCAATCCAAATTTCTTTGCAAAAGCTTCATCTCGCTCATCATGAGCTGGCACTGCCATAATTGCCCCAGTTCCATAACTGGCTAAGACAAAATCAGAAATCCAAATTGGAATCTGTTTTTGATTAACTGGATTAATTGCATATAATCCTGAAAACACTCCCGTTTTAACTTTGGACAATTCCGTTCTTTCTAATTCACTTTTTTTTCTTGTTTCTGTTAAATATTTTTTAATTTCCTCATTATTTTTTGCCAATTCTAGAGACAATTGATGCTCTGGAGCAATCACCATAAAAGTTGCCCCAAAAAGAGTATCTGCTCTAGTAGTAAATACTTCTAAATATTCATTGCTATTTTTAATCTTAAATTTAACTTTTGCTCCTACCGATTTTCCAATCCAATTAATCTGCGCTTGTTTAACTTTTTCAATAAAATTAGTTTCTTTTAATCCATCAACTAACTTATCAGCATAATCTGTTATTTTAACCACCCATTGAGAAATATTTCGTCTAGAAACTTCAGCTCCACATCTTTCACACTTTCCATCTACAACCTCTTCGTTGGCCAAACCGATTTTACAAGATGGACACCAATTGATTGGCATTTCTTTTTTATATGCCAAATCTTTATTAAATAGTTGAATAAAAATCCATTGAGTCCATTTATAATAACTTGGATCAGTTGTGTTTATTTCTCGACTCCAATCAAATGAAAAAGCCAAATCTTTCATTTGTTTTCTAAACATATCAGTATTCTCTTTGGTTACCTCTTGAGGTTTTCTTTTCATTTTAATGGCATAATTTTCTGTTGGCAATCCAAAAGCGTCCCATCCCATTGGAAACAATACATTTTCACCCTGCATTCGTTTAAAACGAGCATACACATCTCCTCCAGTAAAACTAAAAGCATGACCTACATGAAGTCCACTTCCACTTGGATAAGGAAACTCCACTAAAATATATTTTTTCTTTTTATCACTTTTATTTTTTGCCCGATACAATTCCTCATTTTTCTCCCAAATTTTTTTCCATTTATCTTCTATTTCCTTGAAATTTTCCATAAGTTATTTTACTACAAAAATATTATTTTAATGCTATTATTCTATATATAAATGAACTTGTCCATTAAAAAAATAATACGGTTTTCTTTTATTACTTTAATTAGTTTTATCGCAGGTGTGATTATCTCTCCTTATTTTTTCCCAAAAAATAATAAAGAAAACATTGAAGAAATTCGTAAAAATTTCAACTATCAATTTATAAACCCACTTTTAGAGTGCAATAATTCAAGTATCAGCCAAGATCCAAATTTAACTTCCTTAAAAAAATCTATTCAATCTATCGTCGATCAAGAAATTAATGATAATAAAATTACTTTTGCTTCAATTTATTATCGTGACTTAAATAATGGTCCCTGGATAGGTGTTAATGAAGAAGAATATTTTTCTCCCGCCAGTCTTATTAAAGTTCCAGTTATGATGGCCTTTCTCAAAGCAACCCAAAACGATCCTTCACTTTTAGAAAAAAAAATTATCAACAACACTTCTTTCGATTACAGCCAACAAAATATTACTCCTGCTCAAGAAATAGAAACAAACAAAGAATACACTATCGAAGAATTAATCAATTATATGATTATTTATTCCGATAATAGCGCCTACGAACTTCTTCTTGATAATATCGATATTACTAAAGTTTATAATATTTACAAAGACCTTGATGTTGATATCTCTAAAGCCCAAAATGATCCCAATGGTGACATTATTACTGTCAAAGATTACTCATCTTTTTTCAGAATTTTATTTAACGCTTCTTATTTAAATCAAAATATGTCTGAAAAAGCTTTAAATATTCTCTCTCAAACTCAATATTCTAAAGGCTTAGTCGCCGGAATACCTTCTGGGGTAACTATTGCCCATAAATTCGGTGAACGTCAATATTTACCTAGTAAAGAAAAACAATTACATGATTGTGGTATTGTTTATCTTCCTAATAAACCATATCTGATTTGTGTTATGACTCGCGGTAATGATTTTGACCAACTATCTAATTTCATTGAAAAAGTTTCTAAAACTGTCTACGACAAAATTTCTAAAAATTAAAATCATCTGTTGAAATATTCCCATATAAATCTGTCCTTTTAATTTCAATATTTTTTGCTTTTAGTTTATCTAATACCTCTTTTGTTGGATGACCAAATTTATTTTCCTTTCCCACACTTATCACTGCCACTTTTGGTTTTAAAACATTTAGCAATTCTTCACTAGTCCCATTTTTAGATCCATGATGACTCACTTTTAAAACATCAACTTCTTCAGTTAAAATCTTTTGCCACACCAACCTTTGTTCTGTTTCCAAATCAATATCCGCTGCCATAAAAATCTTTACGTCTCTTTCTATTTTAAAGTCATAAAACTTCAAAATTCCGACAATTGAATTTTCATTATTATCTTCTCCTTTTTTCACTTTTTCTTTAGGATTGACCACCTCAAATGTCATCCAATTATTCTTAACTAAATCAAATTGACTCAAATTTTCTGAACTAAAAAGTTGTTCAATTTGATAATACTTTAATACATCTGACAATCCTCCACTATGGTCATTATCTCCATGAGTAATTATCACCACTTCAATTTTTTTATCCCAAAATGGGATATTTTTTTCTAAACAACTTAATACTTTTTTATTATTCGGACCAGTATCAATCAACATTTGCCAATTTTTATAAGTCATCAAAGCGGCATCACCCTGACCCACATCACAAAAAATTAATTCAACTTTTTTAGACGGCAAAGTTAACCAAAAAATTATTATTAAAACTATTAGTGATAAAAACAATATAATTCTAGTTTTCATTTTTATTTCTATTTTTCCAAACAATCCAAATCAGTATCAAATAAATACCAATTGCCCAAAACCAGTTAAATTTAATTTCCACATTTGCCCATTTAAAACCTCCCAAACACTCTACTATTAATAGTATATATTTTAACAATGGATAACTTAACCATAAAATTAATTTCCCTAATACTGGAATTATCAATGCTAATATTCCTCCCAAAATTCCTAAAATAGTAATTATTTCTACTAAAAACAAAATCAGAAAATTAGTTATTGGTGCTACTAAACTAGTCGTTCCAAAATATAAAGCCAATAACGGTAACAACCATAAACTCACCCAAAACGAATTCCATAAATCACTCCACCATTTTCTATTTTTTTGAAAATTAATAACCACTGCAATAAAAGCCACAAAACTCAAATAAAAACTAGCACTCGTAAACACCCTATAATCGGCTAAAAACATGATTATTACAATCAAAAATATCGCTCGTTTCAAATCAAATTTTCTTCCCAACAACTGTGCCCAATAAAAAATCATCATCAATAAAAAAGCCCTCACTGATGGAATTTCAAATCCCACCCAATTTAAATAAATTAAAGTAATACCAAATCCTAAAATAATTGCTGTTTTTCGACCTATCCAGCTTACTACTTTTTCTACTAATCCCTTAAAAACTAAAACAATATTAGTTCCACTCACCACCATAATATGAATTACCCCACTATCTCTAAAATTTAACACCATACTTTTATCAAAATTATTTTGATCCCCAAATACCATCCCCGCCATCAAAGCTGCTTCTTTCGGTGGCAAATTTTTAAAAATAACCCGTATCAAATCATCCTTATCTATAAACTTATATATAAAAACAACTACTAAAAATATTAGAATCCAAACTAAAAAACTAGAAATTCGAAGTCCTAATTTTTTATGGCCTTGAACGTGCGCCGCACATTCACCAGACATAAAAAATTCATGACGAGAATTTAAATTTTCATAATTGGATCTCATCTTTAATTTTTTCAAACATTTTATCGCCTATTCCTGGAACTAATTTAATTTCCTCAACACTTTTAAATCCCCCATTTTCTGTTCGATAATCAATAATTCTCTGAGCAATCGCCGGACCAACTCCATCCAATGTATCCAACTCTTCCGCCGTCGCCGTGTTAATCCTAATAATTTTATTAGTAGAGACGTTTTGCGAAACATCTTTACTTACACCTAATATTTCCCCAACTTTAGGAATATAAATCTTTTCTCCATCATAAATTTTTTCCGCTTTGTTTAAATTTTTATTCACCCAATCACGATCAGCTGTAGCACTTAAACCTCCTGCCATTATCAACACATCTTCAATTCTTGCCTCATTTTTAAATTCATAAACCCCTGGTTTTATTACTTCACCAGCTATATCAATCTTTACTGAAATATCAACTTTTACATCATTTTTTACTGTTGAACTAATATCTGCCGTCATTACTTCTGTTTCTTCTTTTCCTAAAAATAGATCTTTAAAATTAATACTAATTCCCAAAATCACCAATAAAAACCCTATTACTAATAACCCATCAATTATTTTTAAACTTTGTATTTTTTCTAACAACCTCATTTATAAATCTTACCATTTTTATCAAAACTTGATAATTCTATTAAAATAGCCAATACTATTATAATGCCTCAAATAATTAGTATTATTTTATTTTTTATCATCTCCCTTATTTCCTTTCTTTTTTCTATTTCAAGCTACCTTTATTTTGCCCCTCAATTAATTGCTCTCGTTTCTGTCGCCATCTTAATTATTTATCTCACTAAAAAAACTTTCTCTATTCATTTAATTGCTCTTCTCATTAATATAATTATTTTTTCCACCAATGGTCTTAATTCTCCTTTTTTCTTTCTTATTTATTTTTTTCTTTTTGTTGTTGCCTTTCAAAATCCATCTTCTTCCACCTTAACTTATTCTCTTTTTCTAGTTCTAATCCTATCACAATCACTCAATTCATTTACCTCAGTTATTACCCTTACTTCTCTTTTACTCATCACTCCACTTGCTTGGTTTATTGGTCGCCAATTTACTGAAAAAAAGAAAAATGAACAAATCATCACTTCTGATGAAACTGATGTTTTACTTTGGCATTCTCTTAAATTAAAAACTGGGCTTAGCCAAATTATTGATTCCAGTTCTGAATTATTATCAGCCTCTCTCACTCTCACTCAAAAAAATCAGGCTAATAAAATTAAAGATTCAGCTAAGTCACTTTTAAATTCTTCCGAAAAATTAACTCATCAAATTGACAATGAATCAGATGAATAAATCCTTTTTTTTTATTTTAATTTTATCTACGATCTTTTATCTAAAACCTAATATTTTATTTGCTCAAACTTTTGACTCAGACAGTTATCACATTGATTTTGGCAATTTCAATATGACTTCTGGTAAAAAAAATTCGGCTAATTACACTTTAACCGACACTGTTGGTCAAAATGCTCCAGGCCAATATGACTCAGCTGGTTATACTGTTAAATCTGGATTTCAATATCTTTACCAACAAAATATTCCCCTATCTTTTGTTATTAGTAATCTTGATTTAAATTTTGGTTATTTAACTCTAAATATCGGTTCTACAGTCACTAACACTCTAACCATCAGTACTCCAACCGGACACGGCTATGATATCCTTGCCATCGCCAATCACCCATTAAAATCCATTGGTGGAAATTCTACTATTCCCGACACTAAATGTGATTCTAACACTTGTTCTGAATCTATTTCTGATATTTGGACCAATAATTCTACTTATGGTTTTGGCTTTAATGCTAACGGTGATGGTACCTCTTCTTATTTTCCTAATAATTCTTACTTTCGTCAATTTGCTGATGATTCAAATAGTGAAACCGCTCAAATTATTATGTCTGAATCAATTCCAGTCGAAAATCATTCAGCTCTCATTACTTACAAAATTAATATTCCATCCAATCAAACTGGTGGCACTTATCAAAATTCTATTAATTTTATTGCCATCCCCAAATACTAACCATGTCAAATTTTAATCTCACCCTTTCTCCTTCCCAAATTGAATATGTTTTAAAACCTGAAGTTACTATTATTCAAACTTATGAAATTACTAATAATTCTAGTGATTCAATTAATTTAAATACTGAAGTTTTACCTTGGATTCCCAGTGATACAACCGGATCTGTCAATTATACTCAAGCTATTGCTAATCCCAACATTATTTTTTCTCTCGGCAATTCCGATTTACAACTAGGTCAATTATTTACTCTTGCTCCCAACACTAAAAAACAATTAGTTTTAAAAATAAAAACTAATTCCAACATCACTCTAGCCGATAGTTACTATACTTTTTTTATCACTCAAAATTTAACTACAACTAGTTCTAAAGAAAATTTTAGCCAAGCTTCGGGTAAAATTGGATCTCATATTTTATTAACTGTTTCTGATGTTGAAAATCCTAAAGTTGAATCAACTATTCAAAATATTTCTATTTTTCCTAAAATTAAAGATGTTTTTTTTCGACCAATAAATTTTTCTGGTCAAATTAAAAACAATTCTGATTTCTTTTTTAAAATTAATGGCAAAATTACTATTACTAAAAACGACAAAACTATCAAAGAATTTACTCTAAATTCCGATAATGTTTTAAATCATTATGCTCGTAATTTTTCTTGTTCTGATCAAAATGGTTGTCAACTAAAAACTCCTCTCTGGCCTGGCCATTATAATGTCAATATTACTCTCGATTCTTCTCTCAATTCCAAATCATACGATACCAGTTTTTATATTCTCCCTATCTCCCCAATGCTATTTTTACTCCTAATCACTGGTCTATTTTTTGGAATTAAAAAAATCAAAACTAAATCTAGGGTTTGATAAATCAAACCTCTACACTTTTTTATTTTTATATTTTTAATATATTCATTAGTTGTCATTGTTTTAAACCATTGAATTACAATTCCTAATGTTTTTGGGTCGACACATCGGTCGATCCCTACAATATTATTTATTGGATTTTGTGTCCGCCCTATCAATAAAAGGCCCCCTTTCGGAGGCCTTTTATATTTACCTCCCTCCTTTCGTCAAAGGAGGGTTGGGTAGATTTTACTTATTTTCCACCGCGGCTTGTGCTGCAGCTAATCTTGCGATTGGCACACGATAAGGACTACAAGATACATAATTCAATCCAATTCTATGACAGAATTTAACTGTATCAGGATCTCCACCTTGTTCTCCACAAATACCAATATTAAGATCTTTATTACCAGCTCGGCCCAATTTAACTGCCATTTCCATTAGTTTACCAACACCTTTTTGGTCAACACTCTTAAATGGATCTTCAATCAAGATTTTCTCTCTCATATAATCTTTGATAAATTTTCCAGCATCATCGCGAGAGAATCCATAAGTCATTTGAGTTAAATCATTAGTTCCGAATGAAAAGAAATCAGCCTCAGCTCCAATTTCATCAGCAGTTACTGCCGCTCTTGGAATTTCGATCATAGTTCCAATTTCATATTTCAAAATTACTCCATATTCTTTCATGGTTTCTTCGATCACTGGAATTAATTTAGCCTTAAGCCATTTTAATTCTTCCACTTCAGCAATTAATGGAATCATGATTTCTGGAACAATTTCAGCTCCTTTTTCTTTTTTCAATTCGCAAGCCGCGCTCATTATAGCTTTTACTTGCATTTGATTAATTTCTGGGAAAGTTACACCTAATCTGCATCCACGATGACCCATCATTGGATTAGATTCATGAAGTGATTCCACTTTTTCTTTTAATTTTTCAAAAGAAATTCCCATTTCCTTAGCCAAAGCTTCAATATCCTTGTCCTCATGAGGTACAAATTCATGTAAAGGTGGATCAAGTAAACGAATTTTTACTGGTAAACCTTTCATGATATCAAATAATTGTTTAAAATCATTTTTCTGCATTGGGAAGATTTTAGCCAAAGCCGCTTCACGCTGTTCCACTGTGTCAGAAATAATCATTTGTCGAATGGCAAAGATTTTATCTTCTTCAAAGAACATATGTTCAGTTCGGCAAAGACCAATTCCTTGAGCTCCAAATTCTCGAGCTGTTTTTGCATCTTTTGGAGTATCAGCATTAGTTCTGACTTCCAATTTTCGATATTTATCAGCCCATTTCATTAAAGTTTCAAAATCACCGCTTAGTTGAGCTTCCATAGTTGGAACTTTACCCAAGAAAACTTCACCAGCACTTCCATCTAAAGTAATAGAATCACCTTCTTTTACTTCAATGTCTCCAACTTTAAATATTTTAGCTGATTCCATGACTGTTAAAGATTCACAACCAGCCACACAACATCGACCCATACCTCGAGCCACCACTGCTGCATGAGAAGTCATACCACCTCGAGCAGTTAAGATACCCGAAGCTACATTCATTCCCGCAATATCTTCTGGAGAAGTTTCTGCTCTAACTAAAATAACTTTTTTACCATTTTCCACCCATTCTACGGCTGTTTCTGCATTAAAGACTACTTGTCCATAAGCAGCACCTGGGCTGGCTGGTAAACCTTTTGTAATTAATTGAAATTTAGATTTTTCTTTTGGATCTAATGTTGGGTGAAGTAATTGATCCAATTTATCAGCTTCAACTCTTGTTAAGGCTGTTTTCTCATCAATCATACCTTCATTTACTAAATCAACTGCCACTTTTACCATCGCTGGAGCTGTTCTTTTAGCATTTCTGGTTTGAAGCACAAATAATTTACCATTTTCAATGGTAAATTCCACATCCTGCATATCTTTGTAATGATCTTCCAATTTATCAAAAATAGCGATTAGTTCCTTATAGACAACTTCATTATCTTCTTTTAAAGAATCTAATTTTTTTGGAGTTCTAATTCCTGCCACCACATCTTCACCTTGGGCATTCATTAAATATTCTCCATAAGCTTTATTTTCACCAGTTGATGGATTTCTAGTAAAAGCCACCCCAGTTCCACAGTCATCACCCATGTTTCCAAAAACCATAGATTGAACATTAACTGCAGTTCCAAAGATTTTTTTCTCATCAATTTTATTTAATTGACGATAAATAATGGCTCTTGGGTTATTCCATGAACCAAAAACGGCATCAATTGCTCCCCAAAGTTGAACGTTTGCATCACTTGGAAAATCATGACCTTTTTCAATTTTATAAATTTCTTTATAACCTTTAACCACTTTTTGCCAATCTTCAGCTGTCATAGCTGTATCTTCTTTGATTCCTTTTTCCGCCTTGACAGTATTAATTACATGTTCCAATTTTTCATGTTCCATGCTTTCTACCACATTACAATACATTTGAATAAAACGGCGGTAAGAATCCCAAACGAATCTAGCATTACCAGTTTTTTCCACCATACCTTTAACTACTTCTTCATTTAAACCTAAATTTAAAATCGTATCCATCATTCCTGGCATTGAAGCAGCTGCTCCAGATCGAACTGAAACTAAAAGTGGATTTTTATCATCTCCAAATTTTTTACCAGTAGTTTCTTCTAATCGAGCAATTTCTTTTTTAACATCTTCTTTCAATTCAGTTGGATATTGTTCACCATTATTATAATAATATTGGCACACTTCAGTTGAAATCGTAAATCCTGCTGGTACTGGAATTCCTAAGTTGGTCATTTCGGCCAAATTAGCACCTTTTCCACCAAGAATATATTTCATATCCTTGTCGCCTTCAGCACTTCCCTTACCAAAAAAATAAACATTCTTTTTTGTATTTGTCATTTTTTTTATTTTAATTTATAACTCCGCTTTCCGCGGAAACTTCTAACGCTCTATTATTATACTGACAATTTCTTAAAAACAAATCATCAAATTTTATTTAAAAAAACGATTAAGTACTTGACAATATATATCAAAAAATACTATCTTTAATCATTGATTTAAAATAAAAATTACATGAAAAAAAATTTTTTTAGAAGTTTAGTCTTAATTGTCCTTGTTTTACCTAGTTTTTTAACTTTTTTCGCTCAACAAAACAAAATTCAATCCGCCCCTGTCACTAATATTAAAGACCAACTTTCTACTGCTCAACTTTCTTATTTTGGTCGTCTTGTTTCTGCTAGTGGTTCTATTATTAAAGTGGCTCTTACTGGCAATCCATCAAACACTACTGCTAATCTTTCAGCCGGTGACACTTTAGCTATTGCTAGTGGTGCTACTTCTACTACTTATATTGTCAATAATATTGGTGACACTGCCAGCATTGAACTCGCTTCTGCTATCGGTACTACCACTACCAGTTCTTATGTTGTTGCTACCCGCTCTGCTACTCACACTGTTACTTTCACTCCTCAATCTTCTACTGCTGGCGAAAAATGGCAATTTTTAATCAAAGCAACCAATCGTGTCGGTGAAAATCCTAGTGATGGTATGCCTGATCAAACCGGTTTTGATTTAGGTGGTTTAATTGCTTCCGATATCACTTGTCCATTAAGTGGCACCGCTTCTGTTGGTACTACTATTAATATTACTTCTGGAGTTAGTGTTGGATCAACTGGTATCTACCATGTAGTTACGTGCACTAGTGGTGCCACTAGTGTTGTTGGTACTCCTATCACCATGATTGTTGGTGGTACTCATAAATTAATTAATCCAGCCCCTGGCATTAACCATACCGAAGGTCAAGCTGATAGTACTGCTGATACTTATACTTTTGCTATTCGTCAATTAGATAGTGCCAATAATATTATCGACACTACTTTTGGAAAAATTGCCGCTACTGAAAATGTCCGAGTCACTGCTATTGTCGATCCAACCATTACTTTCACTATTGGTACTTCTAACACTTCTGTTATTGGCACTGTTCGTTGTGGTAGTGCTGTTGGTAATGGAGCTTCCAATTCAACTCCAACTTCTGTTTCTTTTGGACCATTAGTTTTAGGAACTTTCAACAACCTGGCTCAAAGTCTTCATATTACCACTAATAGTACTAACGGTTATATTATTCAAGCCTTTGAAAATCGTCCAATGACCATGCTTGGTGGATCTACCACTATTCCCGACACTGTTTGTGAAACCCAAAATTGTACTACTACTTCTTCTAAGACTTGGACTGCTTATACTAACTCTGGGTTCGGTTATGCTCTTGAAGTTGGTTCTACCAGTACTGGTGCTATTCTTGGCATTACTACTGCTAGTCAATACAAACCATTTGGAATTGGCAGTGCTGCTGCCCAAACTATTTTAAGTCGAACTAATACCCCTTCAGGAACTGACTCTGTCTATGTTTGTTATCGTGTCACTGCTAGCACTATTCAGCCAGCAGGCACTTATGAAAATTCAGTTAGTTATATTGCTACTGCAACTTTCTAAAAGTTAAAAATAAAAAATGAAAACTACCACCCCAAAAAAAATCATCAAAATTAGCACCCTATTACTTTTATTAGCTACTAACTACAGTTTTTTAACAACTTCCGTTAAGGCTCAATCTGTCGAAGGCTTATCTGCCATTCCTCCTCGTTTAGAAATTACCGTCAAGGCTGATGGCACTAACACTCAAACCATAAAAGTTAGAAATGAATCCAATCAGACAAAAACTATTTCTGTCTCTGTTTCCGATTTTATTGTCAACGATAATATTGGTACTCCTACTATTGTCGAGGCATCTGAAGAAGATAACCGTTGGGCTGCTAGCAGTTGGATTCAAATTTCTCCATCTTCTTTTACTTTAAAAGGAGGCGAAACCAAAGCTTTAAGTTTAATTATTACACCTCCAGCCAATGCTCTTCCTGGTGGTCATTACGCTATGGTTATTCATAGTCCAGACGACCAAGTTTCCATCGTCAACTCTACTGGTGCTTCAATTCAAACCAAAGTTGGTACTCTTGTTTACATCACGATTCCTGGTGATATTAATCAAGATGCTTCTATCACTAAATTTACTGCTCCTAATTTTTCAGAATTCGGACCAATTGATTTTTCTACCACCATTAAAAATCTTTCCGATATTCATATCCAACCAGCTGGTAGTATCACTATTACCAACATGATTGGTATGAAATCTTTTATTAAATTTAACCAAAATAATACTAATATTTTCCCTGGTAAAAGTCGTGATTTTACTGATCAACTCAATAAAAAATGGCTTTTAGGTCGATATAAAGCTGAATTAAATGCTGCTTATGGTACTGCTGGTGGGATTGCTACTGCTACTCTTTTCTTCTGGGTTATTCCATGGAGATTCTTTATCTTAATTGGCGCCGCTATCATCATAACTATCGTCCTCATTGTCGCTCTTAAAAAGAAAAGTAATAATAAAAAAGATGACAACGAAAAAGTTGATGAACTTGAAAAAGAATTAGAGGCTTTAAAGAAAAAGTATAAAGATCAATAAATCCCTCTGTCTTTCAGACATCTCCCTTTAACAAAAGGGAGATTTTGGGTTTGTATTCCCTCCTTTAGTCAAAGGAGGGTTAGGGTAGATTTTGTGTATAATTAATTAATGCCGTTTTTATTATTAATATTATTTCTTCTTTTCCCAACTTCATCTCGTGCCCTCGAACAATCTGCTACTGTTTCTGTCTCCGCTGCTGTCGGTGAAAACGAAGTCACTATTTTTGGTTACACTTCTCCCGACTCTAAAGTTGAATTAACCGGCATCAATATTTATTCTCTTGACTATAGTGATACTAATGGTTATTTTGAATTCAATAAATTAGTCTTACCTAAAAATTCTTCTGAACTTTGTCTTCAATCCAAAGATGGATCTAATCGATCCTCATCTTTAGTTTGTGTTCCTCCACCACCAGCCACTAATTATCATACTGACATGGGTCCTATCATTCTTCCTCCAACTATTTCTATTGATCAAAACAAAATCAACCCTAATTCAACCGTTACATCCACTGGTCAAAGTATTCCCAAATCTACCGTTACTGTCTATTTTTATAAAGTTAATGATTCGGCTGAATCATTTCCTAAAACTGTTAAAGCTTATTCTTTACCTCAAATTGAGACTACCACTGACCAAGATGGTAACTACAGTATTAATCTCCCCACTGCTTACGCTAGTAATTATCGTTTCTACACATCCGTTACATACAAAGATAATTTTTCTCCCAAATCTAATACTCTTCTCTACACTATGCCCTCTCTTTTTTGGATCTTTCTTCAACAACATCTCTATTTAGCTATTCTTATTCCTGTTTTTATTTTCACTTTAATTTTATTTTTTATTCTCTTGTTTTTTAATTCATCTACTGTTTATCAACTACGATCTAAACACTATTTACCTGCCATTAAAAATCAAAATTTTCCTGTTCTTTACCCTAGTCGATTACCTCGAAACTCCAAAATTCCGAGATAAAATGCTAGACTTAATTAGTGAATAAAAAATATTTATTTATCATTATTTTTCTCATTATTGCTCTCTTCTCTTCTCTTTATCTTGTTCTTCAAACCACCATTTTTACTAAAAAAGCCACTTCCACCAATAACTCTGCTGTTGTTTTAGAAAATTCTTATCTTTTTGCTTCCCCTCTTCAAGCTAAAGCTGATGATAAAGAAAAAATCCGTTTAACAATTTTTATTCTCGATGGTCGTGGTCTTGGTGTCCAAAATCAAACTGTTCGGCTTTCCACTTCATCAAAAATAACAACCACTGAAGTTCAATCAATTACCGATGAATCAGGCAAAGCTGTTTTTGATTTAACCTCTGAAATTAGTGGTCAATTTCCTGTTTCAGCTGTTACTAACACTGGCACTGTTCCCCAACAAGTTAAAGTGGTGTTTAATTAAAAATCGAAAATCAATTTCTCTCTTTCCTTTATTATTTTAAATAAATCATTTTTAATTTCATTTAGTGAATGAAACACTTGATCATTAGTATATCTAATTGTTTTAATATTATATTTTTCTAAAAACAAATCTCTTTCATTATCTAAATATTTTTTTATGTCATGGGAATCACCATCAACTTCTACGGCTAACAATAATTTAGAACAATAAAAATCTAAAATATATCTATTAATTGGTTTTTGTCTTAAAAATCTATATTTTACTTTGTCATATTGTAAAATTTCACTCCAAAATATTCTTTCTGCTTTTGTCGGATTATTTCTATGTTCTTTAGCCATTCTTTTTAATTCATCAAGATATTTTAAATTACCATTTTTACTTCTTCCATGTTCGTCAATTAAGTATTTGTAATACATAATACAATTATATATTATTTTAAATCATTTTTTTTGATTTTAAATCTCTCTGTCCCGCTGCTGCGGGACATCTCCCTTTGACAAAAGGGAGACATTCTAATTCATTTTAAAGCCCCCTTTTGTCAAAGGGGCAGATGAACTAAGTGAATCAGGGGATTTTATAGTAAACTTATTCAGTGTCCAAACTTTCTTATAAATCTCTATTAATCATTTTTTGTTTTCTTCTAATTGGTGTTGTTGTCTTAGCTAAATTTGTTTTACCAAAACAAGTTATTAAAGCTACTTGGTGGAATGATGGTTGGCATTATCGACAAGCCATTAATATTTCTTCTCATACTAGTTCTGAATCAAATGTTTATATCACAGCCTCAATTAATATTGACACCACCACTAAAGCCCAAACAGATGATGGCGATTTTAGATTTATATCCCAATCAGGCGATTCTCTATCATACTATGTCGTTTCCGGTGTCGGCACTACTAATATTACTTTTCATATTTTAATTCCTTCTTTTACTAGTGGAGCATCAACTATTTATACTTATTACAATAACACTACTATTGATGATGGTTTCTCTACTTCTGATTTTTCTACTGAAGCTTCTAATTACACTATTGGTTCTTTATCTAGTGAAGAAGTTGGTGGTGGCCCAATTGCCTATTGGAAATTTGACGAAGGCGTCGGTTCAACTGCTTACGACTCTACAAGTAATAAATTAAATGCCAATTTGGTTAATCCAAAATGGCAAGCAGGAATTAGTGGCAATGCTTTTGACGGTTCTAGTGGTGGATCAATTTCTATTCCTGACAATAATTTATTAGATATCTCCAACAACCTAACCATTTCTTTTTGGTATTATCCTAGAAGTACTCACACAAACTACGCTAATCATCCTGTAACCAAATGGTCTGGAACAGCTGATGCGAATTTCGTTTTTTATGAATTTGGTAATGGTGGTTCAGGAAATACTTATATGTGGTATGCCAATCGTGGTGGAACATGGGGAAATATTTCTAACACATGGACCCCTCCCAGTTTAAACTCTTGGTATTTTATTACTCTTACATACAATAGTTCTATTGGTGGTCAAATGTATATAAACAGTAAACCAATTGGAGGAAAAGTTGGATCTGGATCATTAGCAATAAACACTGCAAGTCTTTCTTTACTTGGTAACACTTCATCTTCAAAACCATCAATAGATGAATTTAAAATCTACCCTTACGCTCGCACTGCCGCTCAAATTAAACTCGATTACAATTCTCGTGGATCATCATCTGGCTCTTCTGTTAATTTAGGAAACAAAAATACAAACATTTATCCCAAAGATGGATTATTAGGATATTGGACATTAGAAAACGATGGTAGTGATAGTTCTGGAAACGGTTTTAATGCCACCACTGATACATCTACTCATATCTCAGCAAAAATTGGTAAAGGTTCTCAATTTACCACAGCAGGAGAAACAATTTCTATACCTCATAATACTAATCTTGAAACAGCCGATTTATCTGTTTCTTTTTGGTTACGTCTTAACAATCTCAATCAAATTACCCCAATAATTTCTAAAAGAAACGCTTCTAGCCAAACATATTTTACTGTTTTAGTTGATACTGCAGGAAGATTTATTATTGACAAAGGTGGTTATGCTTACAGAGTAACTAGTAGTTCTGCCGTTAATATAAACACATGGCAAAATTTTACTATCACCATTAAATATGGTACTCCTGGAAAAATAAAAATATATAAAAATGGAACTTTATTTCAAGAGTTCGATAAAGAAACTGCTTTATTAAGTGTTAATACTCCGCTTTTAATAGGAGATGATCTTTATAGTGGGACTTATTATTTAGATGGTATTATTGATGAAGTTGTTCTTTATAATCGAGTTCTTTCAGAAAATGAAGTTCAACAAATCTACAACCCAACTTTTGATACTGACTCTTTAAATTCCAAATTAATCGCCTATTATAAATTTGATGAAGGTAATGGAACTATTATTAATAATTCTGGCGTTGGTGGTTCTACATTGAATAGTACTTTTGGTACTGGCAACTCCGCCCCTACTTGGACTAATGATGGAAAATTCGGAAAAGCATTAAATTTTGATGGAACCAATGATTATATTTCTATTCCAGATACTAATAATATTTTTGACACTAATTACATAACCATTACTGGCTGGCTATATAAAAATAATAGTGCTTCAGGTCATCATACTGTATTAAGCAGAAGCGGAAACTCATTTATTATTAATTTTTATGATAATAATTTTGAAACTTATTTTTTTACCAGTGGCGGTACTTGTCATAGTTCTGCAATATCTTTTACTAGTTATCTTAATAGTTGGCATTATTTTGCTGCCAGCTACGATGGTCAAAATAGTAAAATTTATATTGATGGTAAATTAATAAATACTATTTCTACTTGTAGTGGAACAATAAATCCTTCGACTTCTGCGATTTATATCGGATCTAGAACATTAACCAATTATTTTTTAAACACTAAAATTGACGAAGTCAAAATCTACAACACTGCTCTCACTGATGACGAAATTAAACAAGATTATAACCAAGGCTCAGCTATTCAATTTGGTTCCTCTACCCAAAATATCGGTGGCACCACCACCTCCTTAGATTATTGTATTCCTGGTGATACTTCTTATTGTGCCTCCCCTGTTGCTGAATGGAAAATGGATGAAAGAACTGGAACTAGTATTAAAGACACTAGTGGAAATAATAATACTGGAAATATTAATGGTGCAAATTGGACCACTGGTAAAATCGGCGCTGGATTAAAATTCAGTACTACTAATGATTATATATATATACCAACTTTAAACAATTTTTCTGGTAGCGGCACAATAAATATGTGGGTTAAATGGACCGGTTCTGGCTTTGATTATTTATTTGATCAAAATGAACATAATTTTTTAGCTTTTATAGACGACAACGGTATTAGATTTTTTCCAAACTACGGAGCCGATTCTAATGATAGTTTAATAGTTTCCAATATTTTGTGGGATCAAAATTGGCACTTTATAACTATCACTGCAGATGATTCCACTAATCTACTTCAAATATATTTTGATGGTATTTTAAAGGGATCATCATCCCCTGATTGGTCTGCCGCTACAGTAAATAATTTTACAATTGGAGCAATTAGTAGTTATCGAGCCAGTTATAACTTTAATGGTTCAATTGACCAAGTTAAAATTTACAATTACGCCCGCACTCCTGCTCAAGTTGCTTGGGATTATAACAAAGGTGCCCCAGTTGGTTGGTGGAAACTCGATGAATGCCAAGACAACATTGCCAATGATTCCTCTGGTTTTGGTAACAATGGCACCATTAATATTGGTTCCGGAGGATCTCAAAATTCCCTTGGTACTTGTCAAATTGGTACCTCCGCCGCCTGGACCAACGGTGCTAACGGCAAATTTAATAGTTCACTAAGTTTTGATGGAAGTGATGATTACATGACAGCTCCAATATCAGTTGACGGATCAGAAGCCACTGTTTCTTTTTGGGTTAAAAATCCAGCAGCCGGCGCTGGAAATTATCTCTTTAGATCAAATGCCAATATTAGAACTTACATTCAAATTACTGGCAACAACATTGGGTTTGTAAAAGGTAACCCAGCCAAAGGTATTGCTGGTGGTACCATTAATACTTCAATTTGGAATCATATTCTTTTAAAATGGTGGACTGAAAACGGAACTACTTATGCCCTAAGCTATATTAATGGTGAGCCTAACAACTCTGGTATTGGAACTTCTTTTCTTGATAATACCCAAGGTACTTATATTTCAGTTGCTGCCTTTACTAATACAGGTGTTAATTACACTTCTGGACAATTTGATGATGTTCGTGTTTATAACTATGCCTTAACTGACACACAAATTAAGACACTGTATAACAATGGTGCTGTTAGCTTCCAATAGAATTTATGCCTTAAAATCGGAACAAACCTGCTCGCAATGGCGAAACCGTTAATTTTAATTAAATCCTTCTTCATTTTAAAACCCTCTGTCCTCTTTAAATCCTCACTCCGGATAAACCGGTATCTCTCCTTAACAAGAACAGAAGTCTTTAAATTATTTCCCCATTGACATTGTATATATCCATAATATACTAAACATATGAGAATTATACCTGATCCTCTATCGTTTGAATGGGATTCCGGTAATATAAATAAAAATTTTAATAAACATCAAGTCACTAATCAAGAAGCTGAAGAAATCTTTTTTAATGAACCACTAATTGTTGCAGAAGACCAAAAACATTCAACTCAAGAGTCAAGATTTCAATCTTTAGGTAAGACTAATAAAAATAGAAAACTATTTTTATCTTTTACAATTAGACTTAATAAAATTAGAATTATTTCAATTAGAGATATGAATAAAAAGGAGAAAAAAATATATGAAAAAATTTAAATCAATTCCAAAATTTAAAAATGTCGCTCAAGAAGCAGATTTTTGGGATAAACATGATTCAACTGAATATATTGACTGGTCAAAAGCCGAAAAAACAATTTTTACTAATCTTAAACCATCAACCGAATCTATTTCTATTCGACTACCTTCTTCGTTACTTGCTCATCTTAAGACATTAGCCAATAAAAAAGATGTACCATATCAATCTTTAATGAAAGTATTTTTGAGTGAAAGAATTAAACAAGAATTAAAGGTCTAATGTTAAACTTGTTTAGTGTCCAAACTTTCTTACAAATCTCTATTAATTATTTTTTGTTTTCTTTTAATTGGAGTTATTGTCTTAGCTAAATTTGTTTTACCAAAACAAGTTATTAAAGCTACTTGGTGGAATGATGGTTGGCATTATCGACAAGCAATTAATATTACTTCTCATACTAGTTCTGAATCAAATGTTTTTATTACTACTACTATTAATATTGGTTCTACTACCAAAGCTCAAATTGATGATGGTGATTTTCGTTTTATATCCCAATCAGGCGAAAATCTATCTTACTATATCGTTTCTGGTGCTGGCACTACCAATGTCTCTTTTCATATTTTGATCCCCTCTTTCCCCTCCAACACTTCTACGATTTACGCTTATTACGGTAACTCGACAATTGAAAATGGTTTTTCTGCTGCTGATTTTTCTACAGTAGCTAGTAACTACACTATTGGTTCTTTATCTACTGAAGAAGTCGGTGGCGGTCCAATTGCTTATTGGAAATTTGACGAAGGCGTCGGTACCACCGCCTACGACTCAGCTGGTTCCAGTAATGGTACTTTTAGTACTGGTTCTTCTGCCCCGACTTGGGCTGATGAATCACAATGTATTTCTGGAAAATGTCTTCACTTCAATGGTGTATCAACAGCAATAAATGGAGGTAATAATCAAAGTTTAAATTTAAATACTGCAATAACAGTTCAATCATGGGTAAAATTTGACCAACTTGACTATTCAAATAATACCGGAACTCTCCAGTATTTAATTAAAAAAGGATATCCTGATACACTACCTTCAAATTTCGGTTGGTGGTTTGCCTACGACAATAGAAGCAATCGTAACAGTTTCTCTTATACATGTTTTGGTAATTCTGCTGGTGGTTATTCTGGTGGTGGAAACAATTTCAGCTCCAATCCAAAAACATTTTCAAATGAAGTTTGGTATCTTTTATCTTTTACAGTAACTTCAACTGAAGCTAAACTATATATTAACGGAACTCAATTTGGTTCTACAAAAAATGTTTCTAATCTTCAATTATCTGATGTAACTAACAATCTTTATATTGGTAATAATTTAAAAGGTTATATGGACGAAACTAAAATCTATCCATATGCCCGTACTCCTGATCAAATAAAACAAGACTACAACTCTCGTGGATCATCATCTGGTTCTTCTGTTAATTTAGGCGTTCAATCCTCCACTGCTCCAGATCTAAATTCTTCTCTCGTCGCTTATTACAAATTTGATGAAGGTAACGGATCTATCTCTTATGATTCATCTGTAAATAACAAAAACGGGACATTGGCAATTGGGTCATCTTCGCCTACATGGGATACTAATGGACATTTAAATAAAGCTCTCAATTTTGACGGAAATGATTCAATAAGATTAGCCAACGAAATAGTTAGCACTTCATCAATCCGCGTTAATGGCATTACTTATTCAGCTTGGATAAAACCAAATAATATTAGTGGTATTCAAAAAATAGTTGGACAAAAACCAAGTTCTGGATATTCCGATTTAGCATCTGGTGGTTTAGATATAAGTTCTGGAAAAGCCAGAATGATTGCTTACGATGATAATGTTGCTTATAAATATGCCACCGGTAACACTACTTTAATACCTAATCGATGGTATTTTATTACTGGTATTTACAATCCATTAGATAAAAAAATTAAAATATATGTGAATGGTAAATTCGATGGTGGAGAAACTTCAATTACCACTTTTAATAGATTAATATCTAATGATTATAATTTAATTGGGTCTCATAACTTCACCTCCAATTTTTTCAATGGCCTTATTGACGAATTAAAAATCTACAACTATGCTCTCACTGATGACGAAATCAAACAAGATTACAACCAAGGATCGGCAATTTCTTTTGGTTCCTCTACCCAAACTATTGGTGGCACCACCACTTCTTTAGAATACTGTATCCCTGGTGATACCACTTATTGTGCTCCCCCAGTTGCCGAATGGAAAATGGACGAAGGTGTGGGTACCAGTATTGTCGATACATCTGGTAATTCCAACACCGGCACTATTTCTGGAGCCACCTGGTCACAAGGAAAGATTGGTAAAAGTTTAAGTTTTAATGGAAGTAGTGATCATGTAAACATTGGTACTTTAAATTCTCAAAATACGTTTACTCTTTCAGCTTGGATTAAAGCTAACCTATCAAGTAATAGTGATTATCGAACCATACTTGATAAAAATATTTCTTTAAACGACAGAAATTTTTGGTTCGCATTAGAAAACACCACTAGTAAATTATCATTAAGATTTTCTATCGGTAATAATGGAAATACATTTATCGCCGATACACCATTAAATGATGATAAGTGGCATTATGTAACTGCAACTTATGATAATTCTTATGTCAAACTTTATGTTGATGGAAAAATAGATATGACTCCAGTAGCAATAACAGGAATACCTGATTCTGCTACAACTACTTCATATATTAGTCGCCAAGGTAGTGGTCGTTATTTTTTTGGTTCTATTGACCATGTCAAAATTTACAACTACGCCCGCACTCCTGCTCAAGTTGCTTGGGATTATAACAAAGGTGCCCCGATTGGTTGGTGGAAACTCGATGAATGTCAAGGCAACACCGCTTATGATTGGAGTGAAAATAACAATAATGGCACCATCAATATCGGTTCTGGTGGTTCTCAAAACTCCCTCGGCACTTGTCAAATCGGCACCTCCGCCGCCTGGACCAACGGCGCCACTGGAAAAATCAATTCCAGTTTAAATTTTGGTGGAATAGATGATTATATTAATGTTGGTACAAATTCCATTTTTAATATCACTGGGGATCTTTCTTTATCAGCTTGGGTAAAGCCAACCAGTAATAGTGGCTGTTTTGGAATCATTGATAAAAGTTCTGGCGGCAGCGGAAGCAACGCTCCTTATTTATTTTGGAGATGTAGTCAAACTTTCAATTTTTACAGAGGCAACGGCTCTAATTATGATAGTCTTATCACTTCAAAAAACTATCCAGCCAACAATTGGTATCATCTTACAATTGTTTCCGGAACTAATAATAAAATTTATATTAACGGAATATTAGATAATACTGCCAATAAAAATTATACCTACACCGGTAATTCCAATCCTCTTCTAATAGGTGCCATGAGTACCACTCCAACACTACCATTTCAAGGTCAAATTGACGACGTCCGCATTTATAATTACGCCTTAACATCGGAACAAGTAAAAATGTTGTACAACGGCGGCGCCGTGAGTTTTAATTAATTCAAAACCCTTTGCCCCCGATTTACATCAGGAGGCATTTCCCTTAAAAAGGGCAACTTTAAAAGTTGGTTTTTAGCCTCCCTTGTTAAGGGAGGTCCCTCGGATGAAATCTGAGAGGAGTGGGTTTTGTCAAAATAGTGGGGTCTCTGCCAACAAACTCATTTATTTTTTATGTAATAATGATTACATGGAAACAATATTTTTTAGCAAAAAGGTTGATGATTTTTTATTTTCGCTAGAAAAATCAACCCACACCAAAGTTTTGCAAGACATTAAACTTCTTGAAACTTACGAATATAAATTAAGAATGCCTTATTCTAAACAAATTTCTCAAAATTTATTTGAATTAAGAACCAGAGGAAAACAAGAAGTTCGCATTTTTTATTGTTTTTATAAAAGTAAAATTATTTTACTTCATAGTTTTATCAAAAAGACTAAAAAAACTCCACCAAAAGAAATAAAAATAGCCTTACAACGAATGTCTTTGTTGACCTAAAATAACATATATGTTATAAATAACCATGGATAAATTTAAACCAACATCTTTCAAAAAACATTTTGATAAAGCCATGCAAGACCCAGAAATAAAAGCCGAATATGATCGACTCGGACCTGAATATGAAATAATCGAAGCCATAATCAAAAAAAGAATAGAAAAAAATATGTCTCAAAAAGAACTAGCTCAAAAAATGGGTACTAAACAATCGGCTCTATCGAGACTCGAATCTGGAACTTACAATCCCTCCCTTTTATTTCTCAAAAAAGTTGCCACTGCCCTCGACGCCAAACTAAGTATCTCTATTAAATAAATTAACTAAAACCCTATCCCTACCCTTTCCTTATATTACAATTAATCTTTTTTTATTCATAAATCTTAAATCACAATTTTTACTTCATAAATCGTTATAATATATTCAGTGTCCAAACTTTCTTACAAAACCCTATTTATTATTTTCTTTTTCCTTCTTATTGGAGTTGTTGTTCTTTCTAAGTTTGTCTTTCCTAATCAAAAAGTCTCTGCTGCCTGGTGGAATGACATGTGGCAATATAGAAAAGCTATTAGTATAAGTAATACCTCTGGTTCTGATCAAAGTAACATGGTCGTTAAAATTAATATTGATACCTCTACTCTAATTTCCGTCAATAAAATGCAATCTACTTGCAACGATATACGTATCACTGATTTCAACAGTAATATCCTCCAACATTATGTCACTCAATGTAACACTTCATCCACTAATATTTATGCAAAAATACCTAACACTCCCTCATCTGGAAGTGGAATCTATATTTATTATGGTAACCCCACTGCTGATAATATTGAAAACAACTCAATTTTTACCTATTTTGATGACTTTGAGTCAGGTATCACTCAAGATACATGGGCCACTAACAATATATCTATTGGTATCACTTCTGGCTTTGCCAACAAAGGCAACTATTCTCAAAAATTTATTGCTCAAGGATCAAGTTATGATACTCTAACTCAAACTTTTTCTACTACCCATGACTGGACCAATCAATATTTGGAATATGAATTCTATACTGATGTTGCCAACAGTTGGTGGATGACCGATCCGCGAAATAGTTCAGGGACTAGAATGAATTCGTGGAATACATTTGCCATGACCGCATTTTCGTGGTTAACTTTTTCTAAAGACTTAAATACTAACACTTATGTTACCGATATTAAATCAGTTTTTTATGCTACCCAATCCGACGACATCAACCGTAATATTTTTATCGATAATTTTCGTATTCGTAATTGTCTATCTACTGTTACCACAGGATCTCCCCAGTCCGAAGAAGTCAGCACTGGCCCCATCGCTTATTGGAAATTCGACAATAACGAACTCGGTGGCAACTACACACAGTTAAATTACGTAACAATAAATAATAATGTCGCGAACGGATATCTTAATAGCATTAACACAAACGTTCCTTATAATAATGCAACAAAATTAGAATTTACAATAAAATCAACCGATACTGTCAGTTATATTATGCTAGTTTCCGGGTATTCATCATCAACCGCCAGAGCCTACCCTTGTATTTTAGGTAGTTCATATATTTCTCCATCATCATTTACCACTTCAACATTAACACCATCCAACATTACCAGAAGTCAAGTTTCAGACGGCACAACGCGAACTTTCACTTTAGATTTTACTAGTAGTTCCAACTACCCGATTTCATTCGGTTCATGGAGCGATGTTAGTTGGTCAAGAACAATAGATTGGTACTCATTCAAGATATGGAATAGCAATACACTAATAAGAAATTTCATCCCCGTTAAAAAAAACTCTAACAGTGCTATTGGATTCCTCGACACTGTCAATGATGTTTTTTATCCTAATACCAGCACTGGTACTTTCACTGCTGGACCAGAAATCACCTACGACTCCGTCGGAAACAATAATGGAACTCTCGGTGCTGGAACATCTGCCCCTACTTATTTATCAGAAGACCAATGTGTATCTGGAAAATGTCTTTCTTTTAATGGAACCAGTGATTATGTTCAATTGTCAACCGTTAATGATGTTAAATCCATTAGCATGTGGACATTTATTAATTCAACCCAAAACGCTGGATGGCGATATTTATTAGATGCTAGAGACGGAAGTGCCAATGGATATTTTGCTAATTTTGGAATTGGAAGTGATTGGACAAAAATGTATGTAAATGGAATAAGTAAGACTGTCAGTTGGGACAATATTCCAAAGGATCAATGGGTTCATTTATATTTAGAAGCCAATAATACTTTTAATGACAATATAAATTTAATGTCTAGAGTAAGTAATAACGAAAACTTAACAGGTAAATTAGATGAAGTAAAACTATACCCTTACGCCCGCACCGCCGATCAAATCAAACTCGATTACAATTCTCGCGGATCTTCAAAAGGTTCATCTGTTAATATTGGAGTAAAATCCAACACTAATCCGTCTCTCAAATCTAAATTAATTGCTTATTATAAATTTGACGAAGGCGGCGGAACAATTGCTAATAATTCTGGTAACGGTGGTACTGCCTTAAATGGCACATTTGGTACTGGTTCTCCAACTTGGACTAATAATGGTAAATTTAATAAAGCGATTTTATTTAATGGTACTAATTCTATTAACGCCGGAAAAGATTCTTCTTTAAACATTAATAATGAAATAACCATATCTTGCTGGGTTAATTTTTTTACTCTAAATGGAGGCTCCAATAATTATTTAACTCATAAAAACACTTATCGAACTGCCCTTCATGGATCTGCTGGTGATAATCCAGCCACATTCGGTATATACGCAATCGGTAGTAGCGGTAGTAGTTGGTTCGACAGCACTAGTACAATTACTCCAAACCAATATCATCACCTAGTAGCAACTCTTAATCCATCTCAAGTAAAACTCTATATCGACGGAAAATTATCAAAAACTTTTACTAATACTATTGGTACTATTAATTCTTCATCAGCTGACAATTTATATTTTAGCGATGGTAGTTTTGGAATCAATGGAAGTTTAGATGAATTAAAAATCTATAATTATGCCCTCACCGATGAAGAAATCAAACAAGACTACAACCAAGGCTCTGCCATTCAAATGGGTTCCACTAATCAAACCATCAATGACACCACCACCTCTTTAGAATATTGTATCCCCGGCGACACTAGTTATTGTACCTCCCCTGTTGCCGAATGGAATTTTGAAGAAAACACCAGCACTATTATTAAAGATACTAGTGGAAATAATTTTAATGGCCTTTTTAGTACTGGAAATTATGCTCCAACTTGGACAATTGGAAAAAATAATAAAGGTGCTGGAATTAATTTTAATGGTGAATCTAACAGTAGTTATATTGGTACTTCATTTCCTTCTACACCTCCAACTAGTTACACTGCCGAAGCGTGGATTAAACCAAATAGTATTAGTGGTGCTAGCCATATAACTTTCGGATATACAATAATGGCAGCTTCTTCCTCTAATGCAACCAGATATCCAATTTGGTTATTATTAAAAGATGGAGAAATAAGATTATCTGCATTTTCTGATTCGTCAATTGCTTATAACCAAACTTCTGGAGCCAATATTCAAACAAACAAATGGTATCACATCGCCGCTTCTGCCACCCAAAATGGTATTGCAACAATTTATGTTAATGGAATTGGTCTAACCTCTTTTAGTTCTGGAAATACTCCTTGGACTACACTTGACAAATTGACTTTTTCCGATCTTCGTCCCGATAGAAATATTTCTTTTAACGGAATTATTGATGATGCAAAAATTTATAATTATGTTCGCACTCCAGCTCAAATCGCTTACGACTATAACAAAGGTGGTCCAGTTGGTTGGTGGAAATTTGATGAATGCCAAGGCAACATTGTCAACAATTCTTCTGGCATTGGTAATTCAGGAGTGATCATTATTGGATCATCTGGCACCCAAAACTCACTCGGAACCTGTCAAATTGGTACATCAGCAGCTTGGACCAATGGTGCTAGCGGTAAAATCAACGGTTCGCTAAGTTTTGATGGAAGTGATGATTATGTAACAATCACCAGTAATAATTCCTTAAACCTAACTCAAGCAGGAGGCGCTGTTTCATTGTGGTTTAAGACAGGCACCAATGCAACCGGATCCATTAATGGTAGTTTAGTTGCAAAAACAAATGGTTATTCTAATGGTTATTGGTTCACAAAATACAACAATAAATTAAGAATCAGTCTATTTGGCACCTCTGGTTTGGAAATGGTTGGTAATAAAACCATTACTGATAATGTTTGGCACCATGCTGTTGCCAACTGGACATCAGACACTCTATCAATTTATATAGATGGATTACTAGACAAAAGTCAGAGTTATGCATTTAGCTTTACAACCGCTGCCAACCCTTTATATATTGCTAGAATGTCAAGTACTGGCGAAGGATATTTTGCTGGCCAAATGGATGATGTCCGTATCTACAACTACGCTCTCACTGATGAACAAATCAAAATTCTTTACAACGGTGGCAGTGTCAGTTTTCAATAAAAATCTCCTTCCCTTTCAGGGCTTTCCCCTTTGACCAAAGGGGAATTTATAATTTGGTTTAAGGCCCCACTTTCGTCAAATAGGGCAAATGAACAAAGTGAATCGGGGGATTTTATCTATCCTATAAATCTTTTCTGATACATACCTCACACAACATTTTTCCACCATGTTTTTTTAAATTCTACTTTACAAAATTATCCTTTCCTTAAACGCTAAACACTTCTCTCATACCTATTAGCAAAACTAAACTAATACTGCTAATAAAAATAAGTTAAATACATCAAAAATAAACATTTAAAAACAATTCATCTCAAAAATTAAATTTTCAAAAATACCTTATATTATCTAAAAATTACCTTTACTGTCTTTGTCAACGCTGTTCCATTTATACTCGCCACCAATTCATAAGATCCAGCCACACTTGAAACTAATTCAAATGAAGCCTTACCCGAAGCGTCAGTCACCAATTCTAGCTCTCCTAGCCCGCTCAATTGAACTATTTTACCTTTAATTCCTTTACCGTCCTTATCTAACACAAAAACATTCACCACACACTTTTCTTGACCATCAGCCTCAGCCATTATTTTTTGACCAAGAACCAATGACTCTTTAACCGAAATCGTTTGTTTCATGCTTGCTTTGCTTAACGTTACTAATGTCTTAGGGATAAACGATGATCCCAAATAACTTATTAATGCTAAACCCATCACAAGCCCCAACCCACTAAATAAAAATTTTTTATTTATTTTCATCTAAGTAAATAATAGCACAAAAAATAACTCAGGCACCAACCTCTTCTATTTAGCAAAAGATTATCTTTACTGCTAATCTTTAATAAAACCAAAATTATACCTATTTATAGGTACTTTTAACAAAAAATATCAAGATTAAAAGTTAAATTAAAACAATTTTCTCATTTTTTTTTAAAAAAGACTACAAAAAATAGCAATCTAATGCTCTATATATCATAAATATTCAATTTATTTAATTAGTTCTTAATAGAAAATTAACATCTTTTTAATTTTTATTTAACAAATTTTTATTTTTTTTAAAAAAAATTACTTAAAAAAATAGCTTCAATAAATTATCTTTATACCATTAAAATATATCATTTAATATCTTTTAACGTTAACCGCATTTCTCCGCAAACATATCCTTCATCTAGTTTTAATATTGATACTTTTATTAAGTAATTTGATTCATTTAGATAGTAGATGAACCCATCGTGTTAACCATCGTGAAATTTATTTTTAATTAAAAAAATAAAAAAAATATCTAAAAACTACTATCAAAACATATCATCAAAACACTAAAAATGGCCTATTGACAGCCTTTTTCTAATAGTAGATATTATATATATAATAATAATTAATTCGTATAAAACATGTATAAATCATATAAATTTGAACCCAAATCTTTATCACCGCAGAAAAAATTCGACTTCCATCAAACTGCTGAAAAGCTAGTTCCATTTTTAATCATTGCGGCTACTTTTGTTTGGCTCTGGAAATAGTCCTTTATGACTGTCCCGATTTTTACTTCTTACCAAAACTGGCTGAAATCTAAATCATATTCTGATGCCACCATCAGAAACTATCTTGTCGACCTTAGAAAATATTTTCTCTTTTCTTCTTCTGATCTTAATCAGATTTCTGACAAGATTTTCGATCAAGATAATCTTTCTTCCTATCTCCAAAACATTAATCAAGATCAAAATTATAAACGCTTTCTTGCTTCTCTCTCAAAATTCTTTCAATTTGCCTTAGACCAACATCTTATTTCTGAAAATCCTTTTCCAAAAGCCCTTAAAAGTAACGGTGAACCTATGCTTCCTCCGGTTGAAGACATTGTCAAACTATATCAACAGCAATTAGAAGCCAAAAATTTCTCTCTTTCGACTATTCGTAACTATATCAATGATATTCACCAGTTTATTAATTGGGCACAAAAAGTTGAATCTAAATAAATTTAACCAATCTAGCTTTGACCAATATGCTGCTTATCTAAAAAGCACCGGCCTTTCTGATGCCAGTATCGAACGTAAACTTTCTTCTCTTGCTTCCTTCCAAAAATTTCTAATCAAGAAGAAATATATTCAAAACTCTTCCCTTATTCAAAACCCACCCACTCCGGTATCCACCGGAGCACCCTCCCTTGAAAAGGGATGGTTTTCAAAAATTAAAAATAAAATAAAGTCCTCCTTTTTCAAGGGAGGAAACCCTGATTTGGCAGGAAGAGAGATTTTAAAAAACAGCTTCATTTTCAAATATCTCACTATTTTTTCCCTCTTCATCATTAGCGCTGGTTTGGGCTACACCGTTTATCGTCAAGTCATTCTTCAATCACAAAAAAATCTCGCTTATTCCACTGCCGCCGATATGATCACTGCTGGCCGATTTTTATCTTTTCAAGGACGTTTAACTGACTCTTCAGGTAATCCTATAACATCTTCTACAAATATAGTTTTCAAACTCTACAATACCGGAACTATGGGAGCTGGTGCTACTCTCTATACTTCTGAAACTGGCAATAGTCAAACTGTTACTCCAGATGAAAATGGTATTTTCTCTGTCACTATTGGTAAGAGTCATGGATCTACTATTCCTTCTTCTGTCTTTAGTGAGAATGCTGAAGTTTGGTTAGAAATCACTGCTGGTGGTGAGACCATGAATCCCCGTCAACAAATCGCTACTGTTGCTTATGCTTTAAATTCAGAAACTTTGCAAGGTCTACCTCCATCTGCTAGCGGACTTAAAAATACAGTGCTTGTTCTAGATAATGAAGGTAACATTAATCTTGGTGAAACTTCACCTACTATCAAATCTACTTCTGGAACTCTTGGCATTGAAGGTCAAGCTGTCTTAATTAAAGCTACTGATGGTAGTGGTGGTAGCATTACTATTAATCCTGATGCTAATGGTGAAATTAAACTTGTTACCGAAGGTACGGGAGTTTCTGACGGTTTTATTAATGCTACTAACGCTAATTTAGCTACAGGAAATCTTTTTAATGCTTCCATTAACAACACTAATCGTGGCTACAACTTCATTAATTTTAGCAATTACAACATCGGTACTACCAATTTAACTAGTCGTTTTTCAGTTGATGCCTATGGTAACACCACTATTGGTAATAATTTAACTGTTGGTGGCACTTTTGTATCAGTTGGATCTACTAATTTAGTCACCAGATTAAATGCTGATCTATTAGATGGATATCATGCTTCTAGCTTTGTCGGTATTGGTCAAACTGGTGCTTTTCTTTATTCTGCTGGTAATGGTTTATCTTTAGCCAGTAATCAATTTAAATTAGGTGGCACTCTTTCCGAAAATACCAATATTGATCTCTCCAATTTCTCTCTCAATTTTTCCAGTGCTGGTTCTACTTTAGTTTCTTTCACTAGTACTGGTAATACTTTTTACAATCCCACTTCTTTCACTTCTGGTGGTGATGTTTCCATGGCTTATGATTTGAATTTTACTAATTCAAGTGGTTCAAACATTAATTCTGCTGGTCCACTCTCTATTAATGCTGGTGAGATTTTTAACTCCAGTAATTTAACTTTCAAAACTTACAACTCCGGTAATATTATTTTTGATTCTAATAATGTTTCCGCTCTTAAAAATCTAACAGTTGGTGGTACTTTTGTCTCAGTTGGATCTACTAATTTAGTCACCAGATTAAATGCTGATTTATTAGATGGATATCATGCTACTGATTTTTTAAGTATTGGTACTAGTGGGTTATTTGTCAGCAATATTACTGGTGGCAACGATATATCCATTACTGGGACTGGCATCGGTCGAACCATTTCTAACACTTCTACATTATCTTCTGTTACTGGACGAGGTGCCTCTACTTCTAATATGCTTAATCTTCTTGGTGGAGCGTACTTTGGATCTAGCAATCAAAGTATTTTAAAATCTGACGGAAGTGTCGGTATTGGAACGACAAGTCCGGGGGGAAAATTAGAAATTTCAAATTCTGCTCTGACAACAATACCCGCATTAGGTACAAAAAGTACATTTCTAAATATCACTGCTGTTGGTGCTTATGGTTTAATTGGAGGAATTACTGGTAATGGAAATTCATACTTACAAGTCCAAAGAACAGATGGAACAGCTACCGCTTATAATTTGTTGTTAAATCCCAATGGTGGCAATGTTGGTATCGGTACCACTAATCCAGCCGAAAAATTATCTGTTTATGGCAATATTGAAGCAGCAAGTTATGGTGGTCAAAAAATTAATTTAATTCCTTCAAGTCTTGGTTCCAATCCAGCTTTGTATACTAGTGCTTCTTCATTTAATTTTACTTATTGGAACGGTTCAGCTGTTACTTCAGCGATGACTTACAATAACTCAGGCAACGTCGGCATCGGCACCACTAATCCAGGATACAAACTTGACGTCGCTGGTAATGGAAATTTCAGTACCAATCTTCGTGTCGGTGGAACTTTAGCACTCCCACAAGGTGCTGCTAATGGCTACATTTTACAATCCGATGCTAATGGCAATGCTAAATGGGTAAATGCTATCGGTGTTGGTGGTACCTACACTGCTGGTGTTGGTTTAAGTCTATCTAACACTAATGTTTTCTCTCTTAATCTAGCTGGTGCTAATACTTGGACTGGTTTACAAACCTTTAATGCTACTGGGGCTCCATTTGCTGTTGGTTCTAGCACTGCTGTTACTAATCTTAATTCTGATTTATTAGATGGCTATCATGCTTCATCATTTATCTACACTGCTGGTAATGGTTTATCTTTAGTTGGTAATGATTTTAGATTAGGTGGTTCTCTTTCTCAAAATACTGATATTGGTTTCTCTGGATTTTCTTTAACCTTTTCTGATGGTGGAACTACTTTTGCTTCTTT